>Ga0153997_1000015_pt1 | contig 62086 bp, 49 predicted proteins | sample TSNC081MetaG_FD_104750 | JGI IMG/M metagenome (GOLD analysis project Ga0153997, IMG submission 104750) | Attine ant fungus gardens microbial communities from North Carolina, USA - TSNC081 MetaG | ecosystem: Host-associated > Fungi > Mycelium > Unclassified | place: USA: North Carolina, Lumber...
CCGATATCGAACCCGTTGGAATCGATGGTGCCGCCACCGGACAGCAGGTTGAATGTCCCCGCTCCGGTAAGAGCGATGAAATTGGCATGCGATGCGAGGGCCTGCAGCGTACCGCTATCGAGAGACAGGCTCCCCATGCCGACAACCTGTGCGGCACCGACGCTGCCCCCGTCTTCGACCAGCAGCGTACCACTGCCGGAGTCACCCACGGTGAGGATGCCGGAGTTGATCCATTGTGAGCCCGTGCCGCTCACGGTTACTACACCGGTACTGCCTGAATTAACGCCGATAAAAGCGCCCGTGTTGGAGACGGTTGCACCGTTTTCGATGGTCAGCTGACCATCGCCTGCGTGACCCACATAGAGGACACTGGAATTGGTCCAGGTCGATCCGGTTCCCGAGACCGTGACTGCGCCTGTGCCGCCTGAAGAAAATCCGATATAAGCACTCGCATTGGAGATGGTTGCGCCGTTTTCAATGGTCAGCTGACCATCGCCTGCGTAACCCACTGTGAGGGCACTGGAATTATTGGCCCAGGTCGAGCCGGTTCCCGAGACCGTGACTGCGCCTATGCTGCCTGGATCATATCCGATGAAAGCTTCTGTATTGGAGACGACTGCGCCGTTTTCGATGGTCAGCTGACCATTGCCTCTGGAACCCACATAGAGGGCACCGGAATTGGTCCAGGTCGAGCCAGATCCTGAGACGGTGATTGCGCCCGTGCTGCCTGAATCGATGCCGATAAAAACATTCGTATTGGAGACTACTGTTGCACCATTCTCAATGGTCAGCTGACCATCGCCTGCGCTACCCACTGTGAGCCTACCGGAATTGGTCCAGGTCGATCCAGATCCTGAGACAGTGACTGCGCCCGTGCTACCTGAATTCATGCCGATATAAGCATTCGTATTGGAGACTGTTGCGCCGTCTTCGATGGTCAGCGTGCCGGTGCCGCTGTTTCCCACGTACAGGCTACCGGAATTGGCCCAGGTCGATCCAGATCCTGAGACAGTGACTACGCTCGTGCTGCTTGAACCGAAGGCGATAAAAGCATTCGTATTGGAGACGGTTGCGCCGTTTTCGATGGTCAGCGTGACGCTGCCGCCGTTTCCCACGTGCAATTGACCGGAATTGGTCCAGGTCGAGCCGGTTCCCGAGACGGTAACTGCGCCCACGCTGTCTGAAAAATATCCTATAAAGCCATTCGTATTGGAGACGGTTGCACCGTCTGCGATGGTCAGCGTGCCGTCACTGCTGACTCCCACTATCAGGATACCGGAATTGGTCCAGGTCGATCCGGTTCCCGAGACAACTACTGCGCCTGTGCTATCTAGATTGGCGCCGATATGGCCAGACGTATTGGAGACGGTTGCACCGTCTGCGATGGTCAGCGTGCCGATGCCGCTGACTCCTACGTACAGGATACCGGAATTGGTCCAGATCGATCCGGTTCCCTTGACCGTGATTTCTCCCCTGCCATCTGGATTGATACCGATGGAACCTCCTATGCTGGAGACGGTTGCGCCGCTTTCGATGGTTACAGTACCTTTACCCTCGTTTCCCACATGGAGGATACCGGAATTGGCCCAGGCCGACCCCGTTCCCGAGACCGTGACTTCCCCCTCGCCGGTTAAATAAGTGCCTATCTCAGCGTTTACATTTTGTACGGTTGCGCCATTTTCTATGGTCAGCTTGCCATTGCCTTCGTAACCCACGTAGAGGCCTGAGGAATTGGTCCAGGTCGATCCAGTTCCCGAAACAGTAACTGCGCCTGCGCTGCCCGAATCAATGCCAATAACACCGTCTATATTTGATACGGTTCCGCCGTTTTCAATGATCAGCGTGCCGAGGCCTGACTTGCCGACGGACAGACCAATGCCGATATTCCAGGGTGAACTCTGGCTTCCGGGCACCGTAACTATCTGCCCGCCATCAATGACGACCTGCGCCTGTGCAACGGAGAGTCCCAGAAGAAGGACAAATCCGGAAATGCCGGAGAGGAACGCGAAACCATGAGCTGATCTGCTTACCTTTCGATATTTATTCAAATCAGAATAGTATTTTTTAGACGATAAATCATTAAAATGTATACTCATATCATCTCCAAATATACGTTAAATGTATTATATACAAACATAGTAATCATTACAGTATGTTTAACTTTGATCTGCGTCAAATTCAATATCAAATTCCAGCAATATCAGATATCGGAAGCTCAATGAGATTCTGGTTATCGCTCTATAGTATTGAAATATATAAGATTTCACTGAACAAGTAATGCCATGTCAGGAGCTGGAGCTTTTGCCTCGTCGGCGACACAACGCTCATTGCCCTGCCCGGGCAATTGAAGCGGGGAGCAGGTCAAGTCGGCGAACATTCCCGTTGAATTGCCTGATACTTATAATCTTCTGATATTAAAACATTACTCCGTTCAGCGAGTATCTGTTTTGAGCACGTATCACTCTAGCTAACTTATTGTTAAGACGCATTTTCTTATCGTCTAATCGATGCCGAGCAAACGGAAAAAGCTTTAATGCAAACCGTCATTTCCCCTGCCGGGCAAATGCTGTAGAAGCTTCGGCAATAAAGATATCGTGCGCCGGAAATCGAATAATAATGTCCATGCAAGCAACATCTCAAAGGAGTAGCAGGCTCGCCTTCGTGGTGACGGAAGACTGGTTCTTCTGTTCACACTTTCTGCCGATGGTACGGGCGGCGCGCGAGCTCGGCCTTGATGTCACCGTTATCTGCCGGGTGCGCAACCACCGTGCCATGATCGAGGAAACCGGCGCGTCAGTGGTGGAGCTGAATGCGGAGCGGCGAAGCCTCAACCCGTTCGCCGCTGCCGCAGCGACAATGCGACTGGCGAAGGTTCTGAAAGACAAACGCATCGATATCGTTCATTGCATCGCGCTTCGCTCTATTCTCGTCGGCGGCGTGGCGGCCACGATTGCCGGGGTCGGGCGGCGGGTTTACGCACTAACCGGGCTTGGCTTCCTGGGAGCGCGCACGGACACCACAGGACGCCTCGCCCGCAGCGTCGTGCGGTTGCTGATCCGGCTTCTGACAACGGGAAAAACCTGCTTCCTGTTCGAGAACACCGACGACCCGCGCATGCTGGGGCTCGACCCGGACGGGGAACGCGTGACAATTGTCGGCGGTGCCGGAATAGACCCGGACAAGCTGTCTCCCACCCCGCAGCCGCCGCAACCGCCGGTGAAAATTGCGGTGATCGCCCGCATGCTGTGGTCCAAGGGTATTGACCTTGCCGTCACGGCAACACAGCAGGCCCGGCTTCATGGCGCCAACGTCGAATTATCGTTGTTCGGCGCACCCGATCCGTCGAACCCGAAGGCGGTGCCGGAAGAGACCCTGCGCGAATGGAGCCGGATGCCAGGCATCACCTGGCAGGGCCCGACGAGCGATGTCGGCGCGGTGTGGCGCGATCACCATATCTGCTGCCTGCCCTCCCGAGGCGGGGAAGGATTGCCGCGCACCCTCCTTGAAGGAGCGGCCTGCGGGCGTGCCATCGTCACCACCGACGTCCCCGGCTGTCGCGAACTGGTCAGAAACGGAACGGAAGGGTTTGTCGTTCCTGCCGAGAATGCCAGGGCACTGGCGGATACATTTCTTGTTCTCGCTTCCGATATGGAAATGATCGAGCGGATGGGGCGGATGGCGCGCCAGCGCATTCTGGACGGCTATACGGAACGCGACGTCATGGATGCCGTCAAGGGACTCTACAGCCGGAGCCTCTCCCCGTGATATGCGACCGGGCCGCCTTCATCCGTCAGGAAACGCGGCTCCTTCCCACTCCGCATGTGCCGGAGATCGTCATTCACGTTGCCGATGAAGCCACCGAGCTATGGCAGAAAACAGAAGAAGAGCTGGGCGAAATCGGATTACCTCCCCCTTTCTGGGCCTTCGCATGGGCAGGAGGGCAGGCACTTGCCCGCTATATCATCGATAACGACGCCATCGTCCGGGGGCGTTCCGTACTGGATTTTGCATCCGGCTCGGGAATCGTCGCCATCGCGGCCGCCAAAGCCGGAGCAGGCCGCGTGGAGGCCTGCGATATCGACCTGTTCGCCACCACCGCCATGATGCTGAACGCCGAGCACAACAACGTTTCGCTGCGTCCCCGGTGTGAAGATCTGATTGGCAGGGATGAGGGCTGGGATGTGGTTCTGGCAGGCGACATCTGTTACGAACGCGATACGGCGGAACGGGTCATTGCATGGCTTCGACATCTGAATGAGCGTGGCGCGACCGTGCTTATCGGCGACCCCGGACGAAGCTACCTCCCGAAGAGCCAACTTGTTTCGCTGGCCACTTACCAGGTTGCGGTATCGCGCAGCCTTGAGGATTCCGAGATCAAGCGGGCATCCGTGTGGCGCTTCGTTGCCGTGTGAGCCCCTGAAGCGGAAATTTTCGGCTTCCGGTAGAAAATACTTCGGCTTCCAGAAGCGATTGCCGGAACAATGAAACCCTCCACGTGTTGTTCTGGTCTGGAGCACGATGCGACGGCAAGCGCGGTTTGCCTTCGATAGTATCCGGCCCCTACGCATCTTATCGCTTAATCGATACCGATTATATGGAAAAAGCTCTAACAGAGAACCGATATTCGGTTTGCAGTGCTCCGTAAGATAACGAGCGGGGATGCGTTGCAACGAAAGCCGCCCCCCGCTTCAATGAGAATATCTCAAGCGGGAGGAATAAATGTTAAGGACAATCAGCACTTTGTCAGCCATCGCCATGTCGGTGGCGTTGTCCACCCTTGCCATGGCCGAGGATCCGGGGATGATGGCGAAGACGGCGAATGGGGAGGTCATACTGGTCGCTCCGAACGGCATGACCCTGTACACATACGACAAGGATATGGGCGGCCAATCTGCCTGTGTCGGGTCATGCGCCACCAACTGGCCGCCTTTGCTGGCAGAGGCCGGGAGTATGCCCAGCGGTCCGTGGACAGTCGTTCAACGCGACGATGGCACCATGCAGTGGGCCTATGATTCCAAACCGCTCTATACCTGGAGCAAGGACATGAAATCGGGCGACATGAAGGGCGAAGGCATGGCTAATGGCAGCTGGCACGTCGCCAAGCCGCAATAACCGATTACCGGTACAGGTACGGATCGCCTGCCCGGCACACGGGCAGGCGACGAAAGGCACCCACTTCAGAAATATCAACAACCCTGAGTATAATTTCACATATTGCCACATTTAGAACATTTATGGCCAGGAGAAGGTACCAGTTGCCTCGATCCGGGATAGTGATGTTCAAGACTTCAAGAATAGATTCAATTGACTTTTGGAGAGGATTCATTCTTGTATCTATTTTTGTTAATCATATTCCTGGAAATTCTTTTGAAATATTAACGCATAAAAATATCGGATTCTCTGATGCTACAGAAGCCTTTGTTTTTCTATCAGGAATTTCCGTAGCTCTCGCCTATGGCAAACGCTTCACCGATGGTGATATTTCGAAGCCGGCCCGTTTGATCGGACGTCGGGTTCTGACGATTTATGGCGTGCAACTGCTGTTGTCGCTTATGGCAATCGCGCTGTTTTTTTCCGCTGCCTTTCTGTTCGACGATGACGGCCTCCTTGCCGAACACGGTCGCGATGTCGTGCTGGCACAACCCCTGCACGCATTGCTCGCCATTGCGGGACTGAGCCACCAACTCGGATATTTCAACATTCTACCACTTTATGTCGTCCTGCTGCTCGCAACACCGGCATTTCTTGCAATCGCACGCAGCAGCCGCCTGGCAATGGTGGCTGTTTCAGCAATGGTTTATGCGCTTGCGCGTATTTACGCGATCAACCTGCCAACCTGGCCGATAGAAGGCGACTGGTTTTTCAACCCGTTCGCCTGGCAGTTCCTTTACTGCATAGGGCTCTTCATAGGGCTGAACATTCGCTCAGGAACCTTTCCCCAAAGTCGTTTTCTAACTGTGATGAGCATTCTGCTCGTTGTGTTTGCCGCTCTTGTGACTACTGGCCTGCTGGGGGCCAGACCGGAGCTATGGGACGCAGCCAGCGAGTTGTTCGACCTTGGGAAGACCGATCTCGGTCTGGCGCGGCTTATGCATTTTCTGGCATTGATCTATCTTCTCCAGGGCCTAGGAGTATCACGTCTGCTGGCTGGCGCGCCGGTCTACAAGCCCCTGTGCCTGATCGGAAGTCACAGCCTGCCAGTCTTCGCCACCGGGTCGGTTCTCAGCGCCCTTGGCCAGATCACATTCCATGTCGGTACCCTCGCTTTCTTTGACGAGGTCATTCTGATCGGCATCGGCATCGCAGTGCATTATCAGGTCGCAAAGGTCGTTGCAGCCCGGGCAACGCGCCGCAAGATCACGGCAATCCCATCCTGAGCCTCAACGCTGACCATATTGGAGGGCTGTCCGAGCAGCTCGGTAGATGCTAAAGCGCCTGCAATGTGCTAACATTCGATCCGGTGTCGGGAGTGACATCGGTTCTTCATTTTCGGATAGACGCTGCTCAGCATGGACAACGCGACGCCCGATAGCGGCCATCACCATCATCATGGCGACTGCAACTGCGCCCATGCGCAAAGTCAATCCGACCGCGCAGCGGATGCATTACAGCGCGCAGAAACGCTTTGCAGGAAACGTGGCGTCCGGCTGACCCGCATCCGGCGTCAGGTTCTTGAAGCTCTCTATGCAACACATCGCCCGCTCGGCGCCTATGACATCGCGGATGCCCTGAGCCGGGTCGAAGATCAACGCGACAAAAGACATCTTGCTCCGATCACCATTTACAGAGCGCTGAATTTCCTGCTCGAACAGGGGCTGGTTCATCGTCTCATCAGCCGCAATGCCTTCATTGCCTGCCCGCATGGCCACAACCCGGGCGATCTCGTCGTTTTTCTGATCTGCGAGGATTGTGGCGGCGTCGATGAATTATCATCCGAACCGCTGGCGCAAGCCGTCCTCGATATGATGACCGAGCAGCAGTTCGAGCCGGTGATGCAGGTGATGGAAATCACCGGTCGATGCTCCCACTGCCGCAAAAGCGTTGCCTGAAACAATTAAGAACACCACATTCAGGGACCAACCGGATACGCCCATGTCGTTACTTGTATCATCTATTACAGCCACGAACGCTTCAGCCTCGGAGGCCGGGCCGCAGGTCCGCCATCGCACGGTCGGCGTACGGGTGGGCAATGTCACGATTGGAGGCGGAGCACCAATCGTCGTACAATCGATGACCAACACCGATACCGCCGATATCGATGCCACCGTCGCCCAGGTCGCAGCGCTCGCCCTGGCCGGATCTGAAATCGTTCGCATCACCGTGGACCGAGACGAAGCCGCAGCCGCCGTGCCACGCATTCGTGACCGCCTGGAAAGGCTCGGCATGGACGTGCCGCTGGTCGGGGATTTCCATTATATCGGCCACCAGTTGCTGGCCGACCACCCTGCCTGCGCCGAAGCACTGGCGAAATACCGCATCAATCCCGGCAATGTCGGTTTTAAGGACAAGAAAGACAGCCAATTCTCGGCTATCATCGAATGCGCGATCAGGCATGACAAACCGATTCGCATCGGCGCGAACTGGGGTTCACTGGATCAGGAGCTTCTGACGCGCCTGATGGATGACAATGCCAGAACCGCCAACCCGCTGGACACCCGCGCGATCACCCGCGAGGCCATGGTGCAGTCGGCGCTTCTTTCGGCAGAACGTGCAGAGGAGATCGGCCTTCCCCGCGATCACATCATTCTGTCAGTCAAAGTTTCGGCGGTGCAGGATCTCATCGCCGTTTACCGGATGCTGGGATCCCGCTCGGATTACGCCATCCATCTCGGCCTGACCGAGGCAGGGCTGGGATCGAAAGGGTTGGTTGCCTCCTCCGCAGCCATGGGGATTCTGTTGCAGGAAGGGATCGGCGACACTATCCGCTATTCCCTGACACCGGAACCGGGGGGAGATCGCACGCTTGAGGTCAAGGCATCGCAGGAATTGCTACAGACAATGGGTTTTCGAACCTTTGTCCCCCTCGTCGCTGCCTGCCCCGGATGTGGGCGCACGACATCGACGGTATTCCAGAAACTGGCGCAGGATATCCAGGACTGGATTCAGGCCTCGATGCCCGAGTGGCGGGAAATCTATCCCGGAGTGGAAAGCCTCAATGTCGCGGTGATGGGCTGCATCGTCAACGGACCGGGAGAATCGAAACATGCCGATATCGGCATCTCGCTGCCGGGAACCGGAGAGCAGCCGAGCGCACCCGTATTCATCGACGGGCGCAAGGCGCTCACATTACGAGGACCTACTCTTTCTGACGATTTCAAAGCGCTTGTACAAACCTATATTGAGAAAAGGTTCGGCGGCGCTTCAGCCGTCATGCCACCGGAGGGAGCTCCCTGATCAGGCCTGTGCCCTGAACGGGATATCTTTCCGGATGCATTTGAAGCTCGGCCGCAATGTGCTATTGAACGCTTCCACAACGACAAGGGCCTTTTCGACAAAGCGACCGGAAAACGAACCGATATAAGCTTTTCCGCCTGGCGGTGTGAAAAGAACGCGATATTCGAGAAACACGAGACGATGGCCCAGGATATTCCCACGAAAGCCCCCCACGGGGCTGCTGTTCCCAGCGATACGGTTCCCAAGCCAGGGAATGCCGCTGAACATGCCGGTCCGATGAAACGCGCGGAATCCTCTACTATACCCGGGACCGGTGAATTCATCGAGACCGGTATCGATGAACATCCGGAGAACCATCCGAAAGCCGGTTTCTGGACGCTCACCATCGGTTCGATCGGCGTCGTCTACGGGGATATCGGTACCAGTCCGCTTTATGCGCTGAAAGAAACCGCCGCGGCGGCTTCAGCCGGTGGGCCGCTGACCCGCGAGATCGTTCTGGGCGTTTTGTCATTGATCGTATGGGCGTTGCTGTTGGTCGTCACGATCAAATACGTCGTGATATTGCTGCGGGCGGATAACAAGGGTGAAGGCGGCACATTGACCCTCGTCGCTCTGGCCCAGCGCGCGCTCGGCCGCCGGCACCACGGCGTTCTGGCGCTCGGCCTCATCGGCGCCGGTCTCTTTTATGGTGATGCAGTCATCACCCCCGCGATTTCCGTCCTGTCGGCGGTGGAAGGCCTCAAGCTCATAACGCCAGGGCTGGAGAGTTATATCCTGCCGATAACCATCGGCATTCTCATCGTATTGTTCTCAGTCCAGAGCCACGGTACCGGGCGGGTCGGAATGCTGTTCGGACCCATCATGATCATCTGGTTCGCAGCTCTCGCTTTCACCGGTGCGATCAATATCGCCAACGATCCGGGGATCATGGTCGCGCTCAACCCCTATCATGCAGTACGGTTCTTCATCGACCACTCACACCTGAGCGTTGCCGTTCTTGGCGCCGTCTGCCTGTCGGTGACCGGAGCTGAAGCGCTTTATACCGATCTCGGTCATTTCGGGCGTGGTCCGATTCGCACTGCCTGGCTCGGTTTCATCTTTCCGGCTCTGGTCATCAATTATTTCGGGCAGGGCGCGCTGGTGCTTTCCAACCCGGCGGCCATTGAGCACCCGATTTATTTCCTGGTACCGGAATGGGCGCTGCCCATCATGATCGTACTGGCAACTTCGGCGGCCTTCATTGCATGCCAGGCGGTTATTACCGGCGCATTCTCCCTGACCAGACAGGCAATTCAGCTAGGGCTGCTGCCCCGCCTTGAAATCCGTTTCACATCGGCATCCCATCAGGGACAGATATTCCTGCCACGCATCAACATATTGCTGCTGTGCGGCGTCATCACGCTGGTTCTCGCCTTCCAGTCTTCCAGCCAACTGGCCCACGCATACGGCATTTCGGTGTTCGGCACCATGGTGGTCACCTCGTCGCTCGCGATCATCGTAATCTGGAAAAACTGGCGCTGGCCGCTCGGTCTGGCGATAGCGACGATGCTGCCGTTCCTGCTGATTGACCTGTCATTCCTCGCCGCCAATTTTTCAAAAATCCTTACCGGCGGTTATGTTCCGATACTGCTGGGCCTGGTCCTGATCACCATTATGTGGACCTGGGTCAAGGGCACCAAGATTCTGTTCGACAAGACCCGCAAGACCGATGTGCCTCTTGCCGAACTGGTAGCGATGCTTGGCAAGAGCTCCCCGCACCGGGTCAAGGGAACCGCCGTTTTTCTCACCAGCGACCCGGACACCTCTCCCGCCGCCCTGCTGCATAACCTCAAGCATAACAAGGTTCTGCATGAGAAGAACGTTATCCTGACCGTCAAGACCGTAGACACCCCGCGCGTTTCCAACAATGACCGGGTGGAACTGGAGAAGATCAGCGATGCATTCTGGCGCGTGAAGATGACCTACGGTTACATGGAAACCCCGAACATCCCGCGCGGGCTGGCGGTGTTGCGCAAACACGGCTTCAAGTTCGACATCATGGCGACCTCGTTCTTCCTGTCGCGTCGCTCCATCCGACCTGCCGCGCAGTCCGGCATGCCGCTTTGGCAGGATCGCCTGTTCATCGGCCTCGCGAAAACGGCCAACGATGCCACCAACTTCTTCCAGATACCGACCGGACGTGTGGTCGAGGTGGGGACACAGGTCACTATTTAAGGTTTATTCCAGAGTGAAAGGCTTTTAGCGAAAAACCTCTCACTCTAAGGTCCTTCTGCGGTAACGCGTTTTGCGTTCAACCGGGGGCACCAAACGCGCGTTACTCTAGAGCCTTTTCCGTTTAATCAGTATAGATTAAACGATGAGAAAATGCGTCTTAACAATAAGTTAGAGCATTGCAGCGATTCATATTGAACGCAAAATGCTCTAAATGCGGCGCATCACCACGAAACGGGCGGCATCGCGCAAGACGTCGCCTTCGGACCCGAAACCATCGAGTGCGGCAAGAGCAACTGCAAGCAGTCGCGCGCATTCCTGCCTGGCGGCGTCGGGGCCGAGATGGCCGATCAGCGTTGCCTTGCCCTTCTCCGCATCCTTGCCGGTGCGTTTTCCCATCTCCGCGGCGGTTGATTCCAGATCGAGAAGATCATCGGCAATCTGAAAAGCGGCACCCAGAGCCTGGCCATATTCCCTCATCTGCGAGCGGATTGCCGGATCGGCGCCGCCAAGGATTGCGCCGGCTTCCACGGAAAAAGTCAAAAGGGCTCCGGTTTTCATCGCCTGCATGCGCATGATGTCTCCGATCTCGGGAGCCATTTCGCCATAACGGCCTTCATGGGCAAGGTCGAGCATCTGGCCACCGACCATGCCCCCAAGCCCGGAAGCCCGGGCAAGGCCAAGTACCAGTTCGGAGCGGATGGCGGCGTCGGCACATGCCGCGGGGTCGGCAAGGGTGGCAAAAGCCAGACACTGCAAGGCATCTCCGGCGAGAATGGCGGTTGCTTCGTCATAGGCCTTGTGCACGGTCGGCCTGCCGCGACGCAGATCGTCGTCATCCATCGACGGCAGATCGTCATGGACCAATGAGTAGCAATGCACCAGTTCAATTGCAGCTCCGACCAGGAATGCTTCGGAAGCATCAGGCGCATTGCGTTTCGACAACAGTCGGGCAGTCTCGACGGTCAGGAACGGCCTCAGCCTTTTACCGCCTGCCAGAACTGCATGACGCATTGCCTCTATCAACCGTTCCGGCCTCGTAATCTCACCCGGAGCTGGTTCTTTGGTCAAAAGCGCAGCAAGATAGGTCTCGACTTCCGCGGCAATCTCGGCCAAACGAAGAGAGAAAGTCACCTGTGAAACCATCACGCCACCCTACCTTGAGAATTTGCGGCCCCGGCAGATACTCATCCGCGACTGCCGGATCGGAATTGTCCGAACCGCCTACAGGTTAACGAGATGAACGCACAACGCAATGCAAAGGCCGCGCAATCCAAGACCTATTTCGCAGGTGAGGCAATCCGCCCTGCCCTGCCTTCGGTTTGCAGCGGGCGCTTTCGATGAGCGTTCAGAGCCGCCGAAGCGGCTTTTTCGGCATCGGTAGAATTCTGCGCCGCATCTTGCGGATTTTCATCTGCATCATGCTCGGCTGGGCTGCCACCGTGGTTGTGCTCAGCGTGCTTTATCTTGTGGTTCCCCCCATATCCACCCTGATGATCGGGGACTGGATACGGGGCAGAGCCGTTCAGCGCATCTATGTTCCGCTGGAACAGATATCGACCCAGCTCCCCCTTGCGGTGCTGACTTCGGAGGATTCCCGATTTTGCGATCATTCCGGCGTCGACTGGGGCGCTTTGAACGATGTCATCGATGCAGCAGGCGATGACGGACCGAGGAGAGGTGCGTCGACAATCCCGATGCAGACGGCGAAAAACCTGTTTCTCCTGCCCAGCCGCTCCTATCTTCGCAAGGGGATGGAACTACCGCTGGCACTTTACCTGGATGCCTTATGGTCAAAACGCCGGATGATGGAGATTTATCTCAATATCGCCGAATGGGGCGAAGGCATTTATGGAGCGGAGGCCGCCGCCCGCTACTACTTCAAGAAACCGGCCCGCAACCTCACGCGCCGGGAGGCCACGTTATTGGCCGCAGCTCTCCCCAACCCGACGAGGCGCAACCCTGCCAGCCCGGGGCGGGGTCATCAGGCACTGGCTGACCGGCTTTCCACACGGATGAACATCGAAGGCCCGGTTGATTCCTGCCTTTGACACTGAAGAGCCATAAAAACAGGTGGCGCAAAAGTGGTACCCGCTTTTCCTGAAAATGATTGGACTCCCAGGCGCATTTTCCGGGCGTAAAAGTGGTACCCACTTTTCCTGAAAATGCTCTAGCCTTTTCCGAAAATCGCCTGTATAAGGCCCGCTCTTATTGAGATTGAGATTTGAGCGTTCCCCAAAATTCATGGGCGCTCTGCCTTTGACCGGAGAACGTATTATGGCCGTTCCGAAACGGAAAACATCGCCCATGAAGCGGGGCTTTCGCCGTTCCGCTGATGCGCTTAAGTCCCCGACCTATATCGAGGACAAAGATTCTGGCGAACTGCGCCGTCCGCACCATATCGACCTGAAGACCGGGATGTACCGCGGTCGCCAGGTGCTGAAGGTGAAGACCGAAGCGTAATAGCAGCCTTCCCGGCTGGCATTTTAAACCGGCGTCCAGCGACGCCGGTTTTTTCGTGTTGCTGCATGATCTGAGAAGAGAGGCCTCCTTTTTGCAGGAGAACCTCTCGGCTTTTTTACCCGCCCTTAACACCCGTCTGCGCAAGCTTCCGCAATCTATTGTTTTGCGTATCCGGGAAAGCCACTATGAGCGAGGGAAAACAGAGGCGATTTTTCAGCCACATCTGCCAGATGGCAGTGCGTCCTCAGAAGCTCTTCGATCAGGCCCGGGCGCTGGAAAGCCTTCACTCCGCTCTCTATGAATGGACAATCGACTCCGATGAACTGACATGGAGCCCGAACGCAGCCACCGTTCTCGATCTTCCAGCAAGAGCCATCCCGGCGACCGGGCGCGCTTTCGCGGCGATGTTTGAGCCGGGCGGCGGTCTTGGTCGTGCCGACGCAATTGCGGCGGATGCAGTGGTCAGCCACCCCCGCGGCATGCCTTACCATCTTCGTTACGCCATGCGCCTCGATGATGACAGGGTTGTCACGATCATCGACAACGGCCGCTGGTTCGCCGATCGGCACGGGCGGCCCGTAACGGCGCGCGGCAGCGTGACGTTGGATGCCAGAACCACTTACGACGCGATGCCGGCGCATATGACACAACGCTCCGCCTTCCTGCGTGACCTGGGGGCCAGCGCAAAAACACGTACCTCGCTGGCAGATATCGCGATCCTTGTCATGGCCGTGGATAGCGGACGGGAAGTAACACCTGCAACCGGCCTCCAGGATTACGCTCATGACGGCGATATTCTGCATGAAGTCATCAATCGGCTTCGCGGCATCATGCGGCATCAAGACAGATTCCTGGTGCAGCCCAACGGTACGATTGCCCTGGCCCTGACCGCGTGCCGTCAGACGGAATTACAGCAGGCGATCGAACGACTGCGGGAGAACCTGGAATCCCGCCAGATTCAGACTGCCGATGGCGATGTCGCGGTTCAGGTGCGGATTGGAGCCTCCTGCGCACCACAACATGGAACCTCAGCCTCGATTCTGTTGCATCACGCGGAAGAGGCCCTGCGCGATGCCATCGCTTCAGGAGTTTCCCACGCGATATTCAGCAGCATGAGTCACGCCCGCATCCAATGGGAAAAATCGCTTGCATCCTATCTTGATAATATAGAGCTTTTGACGGGCGAAGCCCTGGCCGGACATGTGACGCTCTCGCTCCGTCCACTGGTCGACAGCCATTCCAGACTGCCCTCGCTGGCCCTGGCAAGGGCGGGACGCCGTACCGATGACTTGCAGGTACAACCGGCCCACGACCTCTACCTGACAGCGAAAGAAGCCGGGCAGACCACCCTCATCGACCGTCACGTTTTCGATCTGGCATGCGAACAACTCACGGGCTCCACGCTTGATGCCCTCATCGTACCGATCGCCATGGAAAGTGCTGCCGACCCGGAATGGCTGATGTTCCCCGCCGAACGGCTGGGAGCGCAACCGCATGTGGCCTCGCGGCTGATCATCGGTGTTCCGGAACGGTTTGCCGCCCGCCATCCCGACCTGCTCGACCGCCGCCTCCACGCCATGAAGGCGCTCGGTATCGGTGTCGCAATTATTGATTATGGCAACGGCTTCATACCATGTGACGCACTGCGCAACCTGCCCGTCGATATGGTGGCCATCAATGGCGCGCTGATACAGAACATCGCTTTCTCGACAGAAAACCGTTTCTATATGCGCGGGTTGATCGACAGCATCCAGCGTCTTGACATCGTATCGGCCGCCCTCTGGGTCGAGGACGAGCGCACTGCCAGCCTCCTCACGGACTGGGGCGTGAACTATCTTGAAGGCCGGGTGCGAACAACATCGGCGAAGCGGAACATGGTATCAAAGAAGATCGCATAACGGGCGCCATGAGCTGCACTATCGGGACAACCGAGAGCGGAACAGACAATTTCGAAGGGACTTGAGCAACGTCCTTTCAGGAACCAATCTACCGTTATTCTTTGTTGAATGAAGAAACAAAGATAAATTGTCTCAGCGCTGTTATGGCCCTGTAAACATCCTGCAAGTTGCTGGATACTGTGAGTGTTGCACATCCGGTCGATGGTAACATTCAAGAAGCGGTCACGCGAGCAGGGAGCCTTTGTCTGATGGGTATACCGGAACCGGCCAATGAGCGGATATCTTACGAACAGATGACGGTTGCGAGCGAAAAGCCCTCCGGTCCCGATGACGTGCCGGAAAGGCGGCTTGCCCGTTACGACAGCAAGGAGCTGGACGGGCTCGACTTCCGGGAGATCGGCGACCACCTCTACGACGGTATCTACATTGCGGATGGAGATGGTCGCACACTCTACGTCAACAAAGCCTATACGCGCATTACCGGCATTCAATCGCACGAAGTCATCGGACGCCATGTCGATGAACTGATGTCTGTAGGATTGTTCCTGAATGCAGTGACACCGGAGGTGATCCGTCAGAAAAAGCAGGTCAACGCCATAGGCTTTGTACCCCGTACAAAAATGAAGATGCTGGTCACGGGCTGTCCGATTTTTGACGAAAACGGCGAGGTCAAGAAAGTCGTGGTTATAGACCGCGAGTTCTCCGATCTTGTCGCCATGAAAGACGAGCTCGATGCTTCACGCAAGAAAATGAAAACCGTTGAGAAGAGCACCGAGAAAAATCAGCAGGAACTCGAACTCCTGCGCCGACAGCAGAGGACATCCGGCCTGATCGGCGACAGCGACGCCAGCATTCTTTTGCGGCAGCAGATCGACCAGGTGGCAGACCTTGATGTCACAGTTCTTCTTGTTGGCGAAACCGGCGTCGGCAAGGAGGTTGTCGCCAATGAAATTCACCAGCACAGCGAACGGAGAGATAGCCCGTTCATCAAGGTGAATTGCGCCGCAATTCCAGCCTCTCTTCTGGAAGCGGAACTGTTCGGCCATGAGAAGGGAGCCTTCACCGGCGCCTCTCCCAACGGGAGAATGGGTTTGTTCGAACTGGCGGAGAAAGGAACCCTTCTTCTTGATGAGATCGGGGATATGCCGCTTGAACTCCAGGCAAAGCTTCTACGGGTCATCCAACACAAGGAGGTAACCCGCATCGGCGGCAGGTCTCCGATCAAGCTCGACGTGCGGATCATCGCCGCGACGAACGTCGACCTGAAGGAAAAGGTTCGGGATAAACTATTTCGGGAGGATCTGTTCTATCGGATCAACGTCTTTCCCATCGTGATCATGCCGTTGCGTGAAAGGCGCAGCGATACCGTTGTTCTGGCCAGGCATTTTCTGGAAACCTATAATTCAAAATATGGCAAAAGCGTCGGAATTTCCGACCAGGGAATGGATTTCCTGTTGCAGTACTCCTGGCCCGGAAATGCCCGTGAGCTTCAAAACATCATTGAGCGGCTTGTTATCGTATCGGACGATTCTCGATTGGTGGAAGCAGAGCACATCGCCGTCCTGCTCGGCATCGATGAAATAGGCCTGCTTTCGGAAAAAGAATTCGGTCTCAGGGAAATCATAGACAATGTGGAGCGCCGGATCATCGAAAAGGCGTTGCGAACCCACGGCACCACACGCAAAGCGGCGCAGGCACTCAAGATCGACCAGTCAACCATCGTCAAGAAACGAAAGAGCTGGGAAAAATTTGATGATCAAATTCATCAATATCGATGAATTTGATCATCATCACAAAGCTTGGCGACGCCTTGTATTCTCAATTCAGTGCTTTTCTTGATGAATTTTTCCATCAAATGCACATTTAACTTTTAAAAACAATATACATATCAATAAGTTAATATTTGGCACGGTTATTGCTTTCTTTCCTGCATAACACAGGAAGGTGATAATCATGAGCGACAAGACGATCATCACGGTTGCAACGACAGGCGCGTGGCCGACCAAGGAGCACAACCCGAACATTCCTTTGACACCGAAGGAGATCGCCGCCGACGTCTATGAGTGCTGGCAGGCCGGCGCCGCCGTTGCGCATCTGCACATGCGCGACGACGAGGGCAAGGGCACCATGGACATCAACAAGTTCCGCGAGACGGTCGGGTTGATCCGGGAGCGCTGCGACATTGTTCTCAACCTCACCACCTCGGGCGATCTCAACGCCACCGACGAGACCCGGATGGCGCATCTGATCGAGCTGAAGCCGGAGATGGCCTCTTACGATTGCGGCTCGATGAACTGGGCCCACAGCACCCTGTTCATCAACCATCCGAAGTTTCTGGAGAAGCTCGGCCAGACCATGATCGACAACGGCGTCAAGCCGGAGATCGAGGTGTTCGATGCCGGGATGTTCTACAACTCGCTCTACTATCTCAAGAAGGGTTTCATCGCACCGCCGCCCTATTACCAGTTCGTACTCGGTGCGCCGGGCGGCACGACGGCGACGGTTGAGAACCTTGTTTACCTGAAGAGCCTGCTGCCGGAAGGCACGCAATGGTCGGCGATCGGCATCGGTCGCGGCCACATGCCGATCCAGCTGGCGGCACTGGCGCTCGGCGGCAATATCCGGGTCGGGATGGAAGATAATGTGCTCTACGCCAAGGACCGCCTGGCCAAGTCGAATGCCGAGTTTGTCGAGCGCGCCGTGCGTCTGAGCAAGGAAGCTAACCGGGCAGTCGCCTCCCCCGCTGACGCCTGGGGAATGCTCGCGCTGAGAGCCCCCCAATAGTCTCAGTCGAGCATGGAAAAAGCCCCGCGCTGAAAAGTGCGGGGCTTTTTTTCTTGGAGTATGTTGCGCTCAATGAGCGCAACATTAATCAAGAACTCAGCGAAGAGCCTTCAATGCTTCGCGACCGGCATAAATTGCCTGTGGGCCAAGCTCTTCCTCGATACGGATCAACTGGTTGTACTTGGCCAACCGGTCGGACCGGGCAAGCGAACCGGTTTTGATCTGGCCGCAATTGGTGGCGACAGCGAGGTCGGCAATGGTTGAATCTTCAGTCTCGCCCGAACGGTGAGACATTACTGCCGTATAGCCGGCGCGGTGAGCCATATCGACAGCTGCCAGCGTCTCGGTCAGCGTACCGATCTGGTTGACCTTGACCAGAAGAGAATTGGCGACGCCCATTTCAATACCCTGAGACAGGCGCTCGACATTGGTCACGAACAGATCATCACCAACAAGCTGGCATTTCTTGCCGATCAGCTCGGTAACGATCCTCCAGCCTTCCCAATCGTCCTCGGACATGCCGTCTTCGATGGTGGCGATCGGATAAGACGCGACCAGCTTGGCGAGATATTCGGCCTGCTCCTTGCTTGAACGGCTCTTGCCTTCGCCTTCGTACTGATAAACGCCCTTCTTGAAGAACTCAGTTGCTGCACAATCAAGACCGATGAAGACGTCGTTGCCCGGCTTGTACCCAGCCTTCTCAATCGACTTCATGATGAAGTCGAGCGCTGCTTCCGCGGAAGGCAGATTAGGAGCAAAACCGCCCTCATCACCGACATTGGTGTTGTGGCCGGCGTCATGGAGAGCCTTCTTGAGGGTGTGGAAAATTTCCGAACCCATACGCACTGCTTCCGCAATGGAATCGGCGCCGACCGGCAGAACCATGAACTCCTGGAAGTCGATCGGGTTGTCAGCGTGAGCACCGCCATTGATGATGTTCATCATCGGGACCGGCAGCACGCGCGCCTGGGTTCCACCGACATAACGGTAAAGAGGCAATGCCGAGGCATCAGCAGCAGCTTTGGCAACGGCAAGCGAGACGCCGAGGATGGCATTGGCGCCAAGGCGAGCCTTGTTGGGGGTGCCATCAAGTTCGATCATGGTCTCGTCAATAGCGATCTGATCTTCGGCATCCATGCCGCCAATGGCTTCAAGGATGTCAGCATTGACAGCATCTACCGCCTTCAGGACACCTTTGCCGAGATAAACCTTCTTATCGCCATCACGCAGTTCTACTGCTTCATGAGCGCCGGTTGAAGCGCCTGACGGCACAGCGGCGCGGCCCAACGAACCGTCTTCGAGAACGACATCGACCTCAACCGTGGGATTCCCACGACTATCCAGAATTTGGCGGGCGACAATATCGACAATTGCTGTCATGGGGACCACTCCTCAGAGAAAAAACGTGACGTCGGTCACGAAGAAAAAATATCACATGGCTTATTGACCGAAATGATGACAGGAGCAAGGACCAGTGGTCAAACACCGCAAGATTGACTTGATCTAGAGGTGAATAACCAACCACTGGGTAAGCCGGTTCAAGGCGCGTAATTGCCTGATAAATATGTTTAGAAGGAGCTACCTGACGACATGCTCCTTCCCAGGTTAAAGAATGAGATGAAAAATGCCTGATAACAAGCTCCAGCTTGGGCAACCAAGCGAAATTCCGCAATCTCCAGAGAAAGCCAGACTGGATCGCGTTCCCAATCCTCACCCGGATGTCAATTATGTGACGCGATTCACATGCCCCGAATTTACATCGATCTGCCCGGTAACAGGCCAGCCAGATTTCGCGACTCTGCTGATCGATTATGTGCCTGATCAATGGCTGGTCGAATCAAAGGCGTTGAAACTCTATCTGACGAGTTTTCGCAATCACGGAGCATTCCACGAGGACTGCACGGTTGCCATCGGCAAGAAGCTCGTCGAGCTGCTGGCGCCGCGGTTTCTTCGAATAGGAGGGTACTGGTATCCCAGAGGAGGTATCCCGATCGATGTTTTCTGGCAAACTGGAAAATTGCCGGAAAACACATGGCTGCCAGAACCGGGCATTTCCACCTATCGCGGACGTGGTTGAGATTTTCGATGAAATGAGCTTCGGGCTTCCCAAGCTCATTTCACCGAGTGTCAGACGCTGCAATTATTGATTGCTGAGGATCGCAGGCAAGTCAGCCATCATGGACTCCCTCGCGCGGATACTGGCGAAAGAGTCCTGTTTCTTGTCATCCTGAATGTTGCGAACAAAAATCACTGTTTTATCGGCTTTCTTCGCCCAGCCCACGAACCACCCTAACTGCCTGTCCGGATCACGGGTGCCATCTGCTTTAAGGGCATTGCCTGAACCGGTTTTTCCGCGAATCTCCCAGCCATCGGGAAGAGTTCCGACTTTGAGGATTTCATCTGTCATGTCGTATGCCTGCGGAGATACTTTCAACTGACGATGAATGATCTGCCTCAAAAAGGTTGTTTGCTCCTGTGGAGATATCTTTAGAGACGAACTTAACCAGGAGTTGGTTAATCCATTATCTTTGCCCTTATCTCCCGAGATGTCCTGGTTTCCATATTTGAATTCAGTGACGTAACGCTGAAAACGATCTGTGCCGAGCCATTCTGTCAGGCGTTGCGAATACCACACGACTGAGTTTTTCATCCAGCTCGTCGGATCCGTCGTATTTCTCCAGGAGGCAATTGAAGCGACATAGCCCTCATGGAAAGGGAGCGCCGGTAATTTCGTGTCAACCAGAAAGCCGGAGTCAAACCCCATGAGACTCAAGGCAATCTTGAATGTCGAGGCAGGACTGAGGCGCTGATCACATTCCCCCTCCTGTTTTATGACTTTGTTGGCGCCGGCATCGGTTATCAGGGTACACATCGTTCCGGCAAAAGCCGATCCGCTGAAAAGCAATGTCGATATTGCAAGGCTCAAAGCAAGTCTTGTTCTCATGGAGTTCTGCCCGTCAGTTATGGTTTTGTTCGCAACCGGTATTTTGTCGGAAGCGACGGGAGAATCCCGGTCGTTCGTGTTGTTTTTATGTCAGAATAAGGGATGCGCACATCAAGAAAGACGTGTTTCCTGAGCCTGGTGTCAGACCCCGAGGAAGCCACCGGATTGATGCTGCCAGAGTTTGGCATATATGCCGCAACGCTCCAGCAGCTCCGCATGCGTCCCCTCCTCCGCAATCTCGCCGGCATCGAGCACTATGAGACGATCGAGCGCAGCGATAGTGGATAGTCTGTGGGCGATCGCGATAACGGTCTTGCCTGCCATCAGCGTTTCCAGTGCATCCTGAATGGCAACTTCGATTTCTGAATCGAGCGCCGAAGTCGCTTCGTCCAGAACAAGGATAGGCGCGTTTTTCAAGATGACACGGGCAATTGCTATGCGTTGCCGTTGCCCCCCAGACAGCTTCACGCCCCGTTCGCCAACGCGGGCATCGTAAGCCTTCCGCCCCATATGATCTTCCAACTCGGAGATAAATGTTTCCGCATGAGCCATCCTGGCCGCCCGAATGATTTCTGCATCGCTGGCATCGGGGCGGCCATAGGCAATGTTATCACGCACGGATCTGTGCAGAAGCGATGTATCCTGCGTCACGACCGCAATCTGGCGCCTCAGGCTGTCCTGAGTAACTGTCGCGATATCCTGCCCGTCTATGAGAATACGGCCTTTCTCAATGTCATGCAGGCGCAGCAGAAGCGAAACTATGGTTGACTTTCCAGCGCCCGAGCGCCCCACAAGACCAACCTTTTCTCCAGGTCGCACTGTCAGGTTGAGTTGGTGAATGACATCTCGATTGAGACCATAATCAAACGAGACGTCCTTGAATTCTATCAGCCCCTGATTCACGCTGAGTTCGACAGCCTCGTTATGATCAATGAGCGCGTGAGGCTTGGCGATAGTGTGCATGCTCTCCTGGATCATTCCTATCTGATCGAAGATGGAACGCATGGTGTACATGACCCAGCCGGACATCGCGAGAATGCGCAGCACCAGAGCAAGGCCGGCAGCCCCCTCGCCCGGTGTCATCAGTCCCCGCCCCCACAAGACGAATGAGAAAGCTGCGGTAGCGACCAGCAAGGCGCTGTTCATGATCAGAAGAATGCCGTCGACGCTGACGATAAGTCGGACCAGATACTGCGAAGTCTGAATAACGCTTTCCATAGCACGTCGCACAGCCGATTGCTCATGCTCGCCACGTGCAAACAGTTTGACGGTGAGGATGTTCGTATAGCTATCAACAATGCGACCGCTCAAGACCGAGCGGGCATCCGCGACCGCGAGCGAGCGTTCTTTGGCGCGGGGTAGAAAAAACCACATCAGAATGACGAAGAAAACGATCCACAATGCCATAGGCAGCATAAGCCAGACACTTATGCGCGCAAACATGACAAGAGCCGTGACTGCGAACACGCCGACATAAACCACGCATTCCAGCATCATCACGGCGATATCGCGGATGGCGTGCCCTGCCTGAAGAATGCGATTGGCCAACCTTCCCGCAAAATCGGCCTGAAAGTAACCAAGCGCGTGTCGCAATGTATAGAGGTGGGCCCGCCAGCGGATAAGTGCGACAGTCTGAGGGGCAAGAATAATGCTGAGAATCGCCTCATGACAAAAGAAGATGATCGGGCGCAGCACGAGAACCACAATTCCCGCGGCAATAAGCATGCCACCATACTGATCCGCTATCTCTTGAGGTTGGTAATTGGTCATGAGATCCACGAACCAACCGACCAGAATATAGATTCCGGATTCAATAATTCCGCCGCCGATAGACAACGCGAGGGCAACGCCCAGCCAGAAGCGAACCGGCTTCAGATAGTGCCAGGTGAAAGCGCTGACGCTGTCGGGAGGCATCTCTGCAGGATCAAAATCCGCGAACGGATCAATCCGGCGTTCAAGCCACTTATACATCACCAAACCCAGGAGTATCCCACACGAACGCTTCTTGTTTCATCCCTGTAGCAATACTCAGAACAAAGAAAATCGCTGGAGCATCATTCCAGCATATAGCAACAAGCTTGTACAGGGCGATCAGGTATTTGGCATACTATCCCAAGACCAGCCGTTCAGACCTTGGCAAGGGTATCAAATGCCATAAGCTGGCGCAGCAGGCCCTCCAGCTCACGCAGCGGAATCATATTCGGGCCATCGGAAGGGGCAGTGTCAGGGTCCTGATGAGTTTCAATGAACACCCCTGCGACGCCGACAGCAACTGCTGCGCGGGCGAGAACCGGAACGAACTCACGCTGTCCACCGGAAGTGGAACCCTTCCCTCCCGGCTGTTGAACCGAATGGGTAGCGTCGAAGATCACCGGAGCACCGGTTTCCGCCATAATTGGCAGGGAACGCATGTCGCTCACCAATGTGTTGTAGCCGAAAGAAGCGCCCCGTTCGCAGAGCATCACATCAGGATTGCCTGCGCTCCTGATCTTCTCCGCGACATTTGCCATATCCCAGGGAGCGAGAAATTGCCCCTTCTTAACATTGATGGCTTTTCCAGTTTTCGCAGCAGCCAGAAGGAGATCTGTCTGGCGGCAGAGGAAGGCGGGAATTTGCAGAACGTCGACAACTTTCGCAACCTCGGCACACTGATCGTTCTCATGCACGTCGGTGATCAGCGGGAAAGCGAATTTTTCCTTGATTTCGGCAAATATCTCCATCGCCTTGGTTATGCCGATGCCCCGAGCACTGGATCCGGAGGTTCTGTTAGCCTTATCGAAGGAGGATTTGTAAACCAGACCAATCCCGAGCTTACTTGAAATCTCTTTCAGTGCGGATGCCATTTCCAGGGCATGGTCCCGGCTTTCCATGGCACAGGGGCCGGCGATAAGCGCCAGCGGCAAGTTATTGCCGAAGCGGACCGAGCCGACATTAACAATGTGCTGTTTGCCAGTTGAACTGTTGGACATGGAAGACCCTTGCTGAACAAATAATTGAAATGCCTTGGCAGAACTAATCCGCCATGATGGCAGCTATTGGGCGTTCGGTGCTGCTTCGAAGACAACAGTTCAATCGAAAATCATCGCCGCCGAGTTGATGATACCGGCAGCAAGAGAGGCTGCTCCGACGAAGAGAGCTGGAGCAAGCTCATTTGCGGCGATCCGCTGGGAAAGATTTGGCACCAGCAGACGCACAAGCCAATACACCAATATCTGTACCGCAAGGGCCACCAGACCCCATATTATGCAATCAAGTATCACCTCCGCGTGGACAATGGCGCTTGCCAGAGGCAGGGCAAAACCTATCAGGCTCAACCCCAGAGCGACCGCAGCAGAGACATTGTTGCGACGGATAAGCTGGATTTCATTATGGGCCGTGGCAAGGGTGTAAACGAACAGATAGAGAGCGACCAGCACCAGCGCGATGGAGAACAGAAGCAGGAAGTTTGTAAATCCGATCATCCACTCAGCCATGATCTCTCTCTATTCATGAGGAACAGGGACGTAGTCGTTACACGTCACGACAAGATTATCGCGAAAAAACCGATTTCGGTCTTTCCGCGACATGGTTCAAACCAGTCGATTCTGCTCCACTGCCGCAGCAATGAAGCTGCTGAACAGAGGATGCGGAGCAAAGGGCCGGGATTTCAATTCCGGATGGAACTGGACGCCGATGAACCAGGGGTGATTTTCGATCTCGACGATTTCCGGCAACAGGCCATCCGGAGAAAGTCCTGAGAACTTCAAGCCATTCTGCTCAAGACGTTCGCGGTAGGCCATATTGACTTCATAGCGATGGCGATGGCGCTCGGAAATATCGAGCGCACCATAAATCTGAGCGACCTTGCTACCCTTGGTCAAAGATGCCTTATAGGCACCAAGACGCATGGTTCCGCCAAGGTCACCGTCAAGCTGGCGCTTCTGCAGTTCATTGCCCTGCAACCACTCCGTCAGCAAACCGACAACCGGTTCAGGGGTTGGGCCGAACTCAGATGAATTGGCTGCTGCCACTCCTGCGAGTGAACGGCTTGCCTCAACCACCGCCATCTGCATACCGAAGCAAATTCCAAAATAGGGAATCTTGCGTTCTCTGGCGAATTTTGCCGCCAGTATCTTGCCTTCGGCGCCACGCTGACCAAAACCTCCGGGAACCAGAATGCCGTCAACATCACTGAGATGCGACGCAGGCTCCTCGGTTTCGAGCAGCTCGCTTTCAACCCATTTCAAATTGACTTTGACCTTGTTGGCGATACCACCGTGGGTCAGGGCCTCGATCAAGGATTTGTAAGCATCCTTGAGGCCGGTGTACTTCCCGACAATAGCGATTGTTACTTCACCCTCGGGATTGGCCACGCGCTCCGAAATGCTTTGCCAGCGAGAGAGATCCGGTTCTTTTGCGTCTTTTATGCCGAAAGCGGCAAGCACTTCCCGATCAAGCCCCTTCTCGTGATAAGCGAGCGGTACATCGTAAATTGAACGGGCGTCCCGTGCCTCAACCACGGCGCTTTCGCGTACATTACAGAACAAGCCGAGCTTGCGCCGTTCCTCAGAGGGAATCGGCCTGTCTGTGCGGCATAGCAGAACATCCGGTTGAATACCGATGGAGCGAAGCTCTGCCACCGAATGTTGGGTCGGTTTGGTTTTCAACTCGCCCGCAGAGGGAATGAACGGCAAAAGGGTCAAGTGCACATAGACGCACTGATCACGCTCAAGCTGCTGACCGAGCTGACGGATGGCCTCGAAGAACGGCAGCCCCTCGATGTCACCGACTGTGCCGCCAATCTCTACCAGAACAAAATCGAACCCGTCATTATTGGCGAGCACGAATTCCTTGATGGCATTGGTGACATGGGGGATGACCTGAATGGTTGCCCCCAGATAGTCGCCACGTCGCTCCTTGGTAATGATATCAAGGTAGATGCGGCCAGTCGTGATGTTGTCGCCCCTGGTGCAGGGCCGCCCCGTGAAGCGCTCGTAATGGCCGAGATCAAGGTCGGTTTCCGCCCCATCGTCGGTTACAAAGCATTCGCCATGTTCATACGGGCTCATCGTGCCCGGATCAACGTTGAGATAAGGATCCAGCTTACAGAGCCGAACCTTATAGCCGCGCGCCTGGAGAAGCGCTCCCAAGGCGGCCGAAGCCAGACCTTTGCCGAGCGAAGACACCACGCCGCCGGTGATAAAAACGTACCGCGTCATGGACCTAAATCCGTAAAGTAAAAAAAATGATTCGCCAAAGGCTAAGGCGAGCGCCGACGAATCATCCACAAAAGGAAGGGCCGAAGAACGGCCCTTCATGAAATCGCCTAACTATACTCCGGTCCTTACTGGGACCGTGGCACTGCCGGTGCAACCGGTTCCGCCGGCGGCGCACTTTCCACAGGCTTGCTTTCGCCACCCTGCAGGTTCTGCAATTGCTCGAGAACATTGCCACCTTCTCCGGCACCATTGCCCAGGATGGATTTAGGCGCGCTGCCATGGCCGGCAAGAATCGTTAGAAGAAGGCTGGTTGCGAAAAAACCGGCAGCCAGAATGGCCGTCGTCCGGGTCAGCGCGTTTTTTTGGCCGCGTCCGGTCATGAAGCCGGAAACACCGCCGCCCCCGCCAAGGCCTAATCCGCCTTCCGAGCGTTGCAGCAAAACGACGCAAATCAACGCCAGAACGATGACCAGATGAATAACGATAATGACCGTTTGAAGCGTAGTCATGAAAATCCAAATACCTTAAGCGGCCGGATAATCCGATCCAGCCGCTTCGTGTCTGATTGCATTGGGAATGCCTCTAGCACAGGCTTCGCAAAGGATCAAAGGCAGAATGAAAAGGAAGGAACAGAAAGTGATGTCTTACTCCCGAGTTCCTGTTCTCCTCCCCCTTAGAGGTAGGCTCCGGCTATTCCCAGGAAATCGGATGCCACAAGGCTGGCTCCTCCGACAAGCGCCCCATCAACATTTGCAATGCCAAGCAACTCTTTGGCGTTGGAAGGCTTGACCGAACCACCGTAGAGAATACGAACCAGTTCGAATGCATGCCTGCCAACGATACGGCGCAGATCGCCACGGATAAGCGCGTGGACTTCCTCGACATCCCTGACGGTAGGAGTCAATCCCGTGCCGATAGCCCAGACAGGCTCGTAAGCGATAACCAGATTGCTATCATTGGAGCCTTCTGGAATTGACGCTTTGAGCTGTTTGCGAACGACTGCAAGGGTCCGGCCGGCTTCATGCTCTTCGCGGGTTTCTCCGACACAGACAATGGCTACCAGTCCGGTCCGATGCGCAGCTGCGGCTTTCTCTGCTACGTCAGAATCGCGCTCACGATGATACTGGCGGCGCTCCGAATGGCCAACGATGACATAGCCTGCACCACTGTCGGCAATCATCTCTGCGGCGAGATCGCCCGTAAAGGCGCCGGATTGCTTCGCGTGACAATCCTGAGCACCGATTGCGACACGTGATCCCACGCACGCAAGCGAAAAATTATGCAGAAGGGTTGCCGGTGGGCAAACGAGAAGGTCGACTTTCGCCTTTAGTTCAGCGGTGTAGCCCTGCTGTATCCCGGCCAGTTCCTTCGCGGATGACCGCAAACCATTCATTTTCCAGTTTCCTGCAACCAGAGGTCGAGGGGAAAGCGTGCTCATGATCTTCTCCTGCTAACACCCAAAGAGGCGTCTTCTTACGCGAAGTAGCAGAGAGATGAGCCATCTTTCAACTCTCTCGCTCTTCCTTCTGGCCCAACAATAGGGTATCCGCCTTCTGGTACGGTTTTAAGAAGCGGAATGACAATGCTTGAAGGTTTGCGCAAAGCCCAACAGAACATATTCGGTCGAATCATTATAACGATAATGTTCGGATTGCTGATCGTGAGTTTCGGGTTCTGGGGAATCAGCGGTTTTCTCGGTGGAGCGCCACAGACAACGGCGATCAGGGTCGGCAAGACTGATGTCTCGATCTACCAGTATCAATCTGCCTACCGTCTCCAGACACGGCAACTGGAGCGGGCGCTGCAAAAGCCTCTAAGCCCGTCAGAAGCCCGCGCAATGAATCTCGAAGCACAGGTCACCGGGAGACTGGTTGCGGAAGCGGCTCTCGATGAACGCGCACGTGAACTCGGCCTGGCTGCATCCGATGAAATGGTACGCCAGTTCATTTTCTCGCTGCCAGCCTTTCAGTCACAGAGCGGTGGCTTCAACCGCGCCGCATTCGATACTTATCTGCGATCAGCGGAGATGAGCGAAGCCGATTTTGTGCGCGAACAGCGCGCCGCTCTGCTACGCAGCCAACTTGCAACGACATTGTCTACAGGATTGGCAGCACCGAAGGCGTTACAGGAAGTGGCGCTTCGTGCGGCATCGGAATATCGGGACGCTTCTTATTTCATTCTGACAGAAGCCAATATCGATGCCCTGCCAGCTCCTACCGCTGAACAGCTCAACGCTGTCTATCAAGAAAACAAGACGCAGTTCCGCGCTCCGGAATTCCGCTCCTTTGAAGCGCTGACTATCTCGCCTTCGAATTTTGTCAAAACAGAAGATATATCCGACGACGATGCTCGCAAGGTTTATGAGCAGCTCAAAACCACCCGGTTTGCATCCGAAGAGCGGCGTGTCGTGCAGCAAATCGTCTTCCCGTCAGAGAAGGACGCCCAGGACGCTCTCGATCGGCTGAATGCGAACAAGGTATCTTTCGAGGCCCTTGCGACCGAACGTAATTTAGCTCCGGAAGCCTTGGCGATAGGTAACCTGTCGAAGAGAGAGTTTCTCGATCAAAAGATAGCGGATGCCGCATTCGCCCTGCAGAAGGACAAGGTCAGCGATCCTGTTCAGAGCCGCTTCGGTTTCGCTCTTCTCCGTGTAACGGGAATCGATACCAGCGGCTTCAAAAGTTTCGAGGACGTTGCGCCGGAGATCAAGGCAAGCATCGCAGCCGAAAGAGCTCAGGCACAGACAGACCGCCTGCGTGATGACATTGAGGATATGTGGGCCAATGCCCGCCCGCTTGGTGATATTGCGAAGGAAAAGAATCTACAGCTCATTCAGATCAAGGCGGTAGATCGCAATGGGAGGGATACAGAAGGCAACGCTGTTGCAGGTCTTCCCGACAATGAACGGCTGGTACCTGCGGTTTTTGCCTCGGATATCGGCGTCGATAACGACACTCTGCGAAGTGCAGATGGCGGATATGTCTGGTTTCAGGTAACCAATGTCATTCCTGCACGCGACCGCACCCTTGAGGAAGTTTCCGATCAGGTAACCCAGATATGGCGTCAGAACGAAATTGCTTCGCGTCTTGCTGACGTTGCTGCGAAACAGGTTGAGCGCATTACCAATGCCGATGACCTGAACAAGGTCGCAGCTGAGTTGAAACTTGAGCCAAAGCAGCTTCAGAGGCTCGGACGCAATCAAGCTAACGCCGATTTTGGTCAGGAAGGTATTGCACGGCTGTTCGCCACTCCAGTCGGTAAAGCAGCAAGCGTTGCCCAGGGAGATAAACGTATCGTCTTCATCGTGACGAACGCAACGGTGCCTGCGGCGACATCAGACGCTTCTCAGCTCAAGCAAATGAACGACCAGTTGGCGAATGCCATCGGTTATGATCTCTTGATCGAGTACATCAGCCGTGCGCAGACAGATATCGGGGTAACCGTCAGTCAACAGGCGATCAATCGCGTACTCGGTGGAGATAATTGAGGCATTAGATGATTACGCCGAATTTCGAGGTTTTTTCGAAAGGCTATACAAAGGGAAAGCCTTCCGTTCTTAGAACAACTCTGGTTGGCGATTTGCTGACCCCTGTCGCTGCCTTTCTTAAGTTGCGACAGGGTCGCGAAGGTGCCGCCTTCCTGCTTGAATCCGTGGAAGGTGGTGCGGTACGCGGCCGGTACTCAATGATTGGTCTTGAACCGGATTTGATTTGGCGCTCCCAGGACGGCAAGACGGAGATCAATCGAAACGCTCTGACGGATAAAACTCGTTTCGCTGAGGAGGCAAATCACCCTCTAACTTCCCTGCGATCATTGATTGCCGAAAGCAGTTTGCCCCTCTCCGATGATTTCCCACCAATGGCAGCCGGGCTGTTCGGATATCTCGGATATGACATGGTTCGGCAAATGGAGCGTCTGCCAGAGCCTAATCGCGATGTTCTTCAGGTTCCGGATGCTATCCTAATTCGCCCCACCATCATGGTGGTGTTCGATGCGATCAAGGATGAGATATCTCTGATAACTCCGGTTAGACCTGTTGCCGGCATTTCTGCTTCCGTCGCTTATGAGCGGGCAAGCGAACGCCTCGATAAAGTCGCCCGTGCTCTGGAAGAGCCATTGTCCTTTTCTGACAGGACCAAAGGCAGCCTGGATTTTGCCCCTCCGGTGTCGAATACCACGCCGGATGAATACGCAGGCATGGTTGACCGTGCCAAGGAATACGTGCGTGCCGGCGATGTTTTCCAGGTCGTACTTTCGCAGCGTTTCGAAACCGATTTCCCGTTGCCTGCCTTTTCTTTATATCGCTCGTTGCGTCGGGTGAATCCTGCCCCATTCTTATGTTACCTCGATTTTGAATCCTTTCAGATCGTTTGTTCCAGTCCCGAAATTCTCGTGCGAGTCCGTGACGGGAAGGTAACCATACGACCCATCGCCGGAACTCGGCCGAGGGGCGTTACCGCCAGCGAGGACAGGGCAAATGCCGACAGCCTGCTGGCTGATCCCAAGGAACGGGCAGAACATCTGATGCTGCTGGACCTCGGCCGCAATGATGTCGGGCGGGTTGCCGAAATCGGCTCCGTCAAGGTCACCGATAGCTTTTTCCTGGAATATTACAGCCAGGTGATGCACATCGTGTCTAATGTGGAAGGTGATCTCGCCGCCAAACACGATGCGCTCGATGCGCTTCAGGGAGGCTTTCCTGCCGGCACGGTTTCAGGGGCACCGAAGGTTCGGGCTATGGAGATTATCGACGAACTGGAGAAGGACAAGCGTGGCGTTTATGCCGGTTGCATAGGCTATTTCGGTGCCAACGGCGAAATGGATACCTGCATCGTTCTGAGGACTGCTGTCGTCAAAGATGGGCGCATGTATGTTCAGGCCGGTGCAGGCATCGTGTATGATTCTGATCCTGCTTCCGAACAGCAGGAATGTATAAACAAGGCAAAAGCGCTTTTCAGAGCAGCCGAAGAGGCCGTTCAATATGCAAGTCGCGCCCAGTTCGGGCAGTGAATTTATTTTCCTGGCAGCCTCTCTTGACCGGTGGTCATCGGGGGAGCAAATCTGGAAACGAGTTCGAAACAGCACAGAAATGCCAGCATTGGCGGATGATCCATGGCCCGAGTTCTCGTTATCGACAATTACGATTCCTTTACATGGAATCTTGTGCACCTGATCGGGCCACTCGTCAGTGAGGTTGATGTCGTCAGGAACGATGCCCTCACCAGCGAGGACGTGATTAATGCCAGGCCTGACGTGATTGTTCTCTCACCCGGACCCTGCACGCCAAACGAGGCTGGTATCTGTCTTGATCTGGTGAGGAAGGCAGGGCAGACGATTCCGATTTTTGGTGTCTGTCTTGGTCTCCAGGCCATCGGTCAGGTTTTTGGCGGATCAGTCATTCGCGCACCTGTGCCTATGCATGGCAAGGTTTCAGAAGTGGAGCACCGGGGGCAGACCATTTTCAGGGGCATCAACGGCCCTTTGAAGGCCACGCGTTACCATTCGCTTATCATTGATCGGGCGGGGTGTCCTGAAGACCTGATAATCACCGCGGAAACATCCGATGGATTGATCATGGCCCTATCGCACAGGACACTCCCGATCCACGGCGTTCAATTTCATCCGGAAAGCATTCTTTCCGAACACGGCACCACAATCATGCGGAACTTCTTCGCCCTTGCTGCGGAGTGGAATGAAGCGCAAGACGGCGTAAGGTGAGACAACATGGAATCTTTCAAACCATACCTCGCAAAGGTTGCAACCGGAGCGGCTTTGACACGGGACGAATCCCGAGCGGCATTCGACGCCCTCCTCTCCGGTGAAGTCACCCCGGCACAGGCCGGCGGATTTCTGATGGCGCTTCGTGTCCGTGGAGAGGTGATTGACGAAATTGTCGGGGCTGTTACGGCCATGCGCGACAGAATGGTGAAGGTAATAGCTCCGCAAGGCGCCATCGACATCGTCGGTACCGGCGGAGACCATTCCGGCTCCTACAACATCTCCACACTGGCTGCGATGATCGTATCCGCCTGCGGTGTTCCGGTTGCCAAACATGGCAATCGCGCCGCCTCATCGAAATCCGGCGCAGCGGACGTGCTGATTTCCCTCGGGGTTGGCATGGGCTTATCTCCGGAGGGTGTGAAGCATTGCCTGGATGAAACCGGCTTGTGTTTTATGTTCGCCCAAAATCACCATGCGTCGATGCGCCATGTTGCTGCCGCACGGGTTGAGCTTGGTACCAGAACGCTGTTCAATTTATTGGGGCCGCTCGCCAATCCCGCAGGTGTCAGGCGCCACCTTATCGGCGTTCCTTCCGATATATGGCTGGAGCCTCTGGCCCGCGTTCTAAAGGATCTTGGGTCAGAACGCGTCTGGATGGTCCATGGATCCGATGGTCTCGACGAGATGACTACGACAGGACCAACGCATATTGTCGCCCTTGAAGATGGTGAGTTCAGGCGATTTTCAGTTTCTCCCGCTGATGTCGGGCTGAAGCAGGTGACACTTGACGAACTGAAAGGCGGCGATCCCGAATATAACGCTCAAGCACTACGTGATGTTCTGAACGGCAAGAAAACCGCCTATCGAGACGTTGCCGTGCTGAATGCAGCGGGCGCTCTGGTTGTTGCGGGCAAAGTCCCTGATCTGATCGAAGGTGTCGCAATGGCTGAGAAGGCACTGGATGATGGTGACGCTCTAGCCATTCTCGAACGCCTCATAACTGTCTCGAATGCCGTGTCATGAATAATATTCTCAAGAAAATTGAAGGCTACAAGCGTAAGGAGATAGCTGCCGCCAAGGTGGCCGTACCTGAAAAACGAATTGCGGAAATGGCGCGTGCAGCCGCTCCCACAAGGGGCTTCTCAGCCCAGATCGAAAGGCATATCGCCGAGGGCCGTCCGGCGCTGATAGCGGAAATCAAAAAGGCGAGCCCATCGAAAGGTCTCATTCGCCAGGATTTTGATCCTCCCTCCCTTGCCAGGAGCTACGAGGATGGTGGAGCTTCCTGCCTTTCTATCCTGACGGATACCCCCTCCTTTCAGGGAATGCCGGAATATCTCACCGCTGCCAGAGCCGTTTGTTCCCTGCCTGCCCTGAGGAAGGATTTTCTATTTGATCCCTATCAGGTTTTCGAGGCGCGAAGCTGGGGGGCAGACTGTATTCTGGTGATCATGGCCAGCCTCAAGGATGACGAAGCGCGATTGCTGGTGGAAACGGCGCACGACCTGAATATGGATGTTCTGGTCGAGGTCCATTCGAAGGAAGAACTCGAAAGAGCCCTGCCCCTTGGCACGAAGCTGATCGGGATTAATAACCGCGATCTGCGCACTTTCGAAGTGTCTCTTGAAGTTAGTGAGACTTTGGCGCCTTTGGTTCCTGATGATCGTATCATTGTCGCGGAAAGTGGCATTTTTACCCATTCTGATATTCAGCGACTGGCATTGAGCGGCATTCATACTTTCCTTGTTGGAGAAAGTTTGATGCGACAGAGCGACGTTGCTAAAGCAACTAATGAACTCCTGTTCGGAACCTCTTGATCCCATGACGAAACTGACGCACATCGATAGCTCCGGCGCTGCGGATATGGTTGATGTTTCCGCTAAAGAAATAACTGCTCGTGTTGCGGTTGCCGAAGGAGCAGTGGTCATGCTGCCGGAGACGCTTGAGCTCATCAGGCTCGGCAATGCCAAGAAGGGCGATGTAATCGGTACCGCCAGACTGGCGGGGATCATGGCGGCGAAGCGAACCCATGAACTGATCCCGCTCTGCCACCAGTTGGCCCTCGACAAAGTTGGTGTCGAGTGCATGCTGGACGATGCTCTTCCCGGTATCCGGATCACTGCTGAAGCGCGGGTTTCCGGGAGAACCGGCGTGGAAATGGAAGCGCTGACAGCCGTGTCAGTTGCCTGTTTGACGATATACGACATGGTCAAGGCCGCAGATCGGTCTATGCGCATTGAAGGTATTCGCCTTTTGCGAAAAGCAGGCGGAAAATCGGGGAGCTATGAGGCGTCATGAAGCAGAAGGCTTTACTCTCTGTCGATCAGGCTCTGGCGCGTATTGTTTCGGGTGTCGGGTCTGTCGTTGGCGAAGAACGGCTTGCTTTGGCTGAATGCTTCAATCGCGTTCTGGCGCAGGATATCTCCGCATTGAGAACCCAGCCTCCATTCCGCGCATCGGCGATGGATGGTTATGCGGTGCGTTCCCGCGACCTGAATGATCTGCCGCGAACATTCAAGGTTATAGGTGAAAGCGCAGCTGGCCGCAGCTATGACGGCAGCATCGCGACAGGGGAAGCTGTACGGATTTTCACCGGAGCTCCTGTACCTGACGATGCCGATACGGTGGTTATTCAGGAGGACACCACGGCATTGGGAGATACTGTCTCCATAGACCGGTTTTTTCCCGACAAACGCCATATCCGCGATGCTGGAATTGACTTTTCCGAAGGTCAGACTTTGCTATCGTCCGGGATGCAGCTTGACGCCCGGCGCCTAGCGCTTGCAGCTGCAATGGGAGCGGACATTGTGACCGTGCGGCGCAAACCGCGTGTCGCGATCCTGGCAACGGGAGATGAGCTGGTTCAGCCTGGCTCTCCATGTCGTCCGGACCAGATTTTTTCTTCAAATACTTACTCCCTGAAAGGAATTGTCGAGAACGCAGGCGGGGAAGCGATTGATCTCGGAGTTGCCGGTGACAGCTATGAGGCCTTAGCGGAAGCTTTTGCCAAAGCTCGCGCTCTCAAGGTCGATATGCTTATCACAATGGGCGGCGTCTCTGTCGGTGATCACGATCTGGTCCAGCCCGCTCTTATCCGCGAAGGTATGACACTGGACTTCTGGAAAGTTGCTGTTCGCCCGGGTAAACCGCTGATGTTCGGTCGCCTCGAAGATATGCTTCTTTTCGGATTGCCCGGTAACCCTGTATCCGCCTTCATCACTGGCATATTATTCGCTGTCCCCGCAATCCGGGCCCTGCTCGGTGCGCGAGACGCTGGCCAGTTGCCGCTCGAGACGTGCAGGCTCGGCGCCGATCTTGATGCCAACGGTGACCGGCAGGATAATCTCCGGGCCGTGTTGGGGCTCGATGCCGAGGGACATCTGATCGCGACTCCTCTCGCCATGCAGGATTCATCTCTCCTGTCGGCGCTTGCACTCTCGAATGCCCTGATTGTGAGAAAGCCGCACGCTATTGCAGCAAAAGCAGGAGAGCCCTGCGATATCATCAGGTTAAGCCGGTATCTTTGAGTGTCGAACAGCCACGCCATCATTGCTCTCGAAACTGTGGCGCTTGAGCGCTGGTGCCAGGGAGACCCCTCGGGCTTTCTGGAGTTGTCGCTGCCGGATGTCGTCTATTTCGACCCTTTCCTGCCCGAACGAATAAACGGCCTCGGCGCATTGAGCGAATATTACGAAAGCATTCGCGGGAAGATATTCTCTCCACGCTTTGAAATAATCGATCCGCTCGTTCAGGAGATTGGCGAAGCGGCAGTGCTTACGTTTCGTTTCAATTCCTACGGGAAAAGCGAAGGATCAGTGATGCGCTGGAATTGCACGGAAGTGTATCGCCGCTCCGGAGAGAGCTGGAAGATTGCTCAAACGCATTGGTCGTTTACCGCGCCAGTTTCCGGCTCATGAGAAGAAATGCCTGAAAGCGCTTTTCAGCTTTCAGGCATCAGGTACCGAGTATCTGAAGCGGGGTTGCTTATGCCCTGGCTCCGAGTGCACCTGCCGCGACCTTGCCGCGATGCAAAACGGCTATACGGTTTGGCAGGCGTGCAACTGCTTCCGCAGAGCAACTCGCATCAACCAGATTGAAGCTGGCCACGTCACCGGTTTTTGGCCATACCTGCTCTCCCTTTGTGTTCAGTGGAGTAATGCCACCGGTTGCCAATCCTAAAGCACGGGAAAGGCCGTGCTCATCCATCCAGCGATAGAGCTGCGCGGCAATCTTGGACTTCTCGAGAATATCCCCCGAACCGAACGGAGACCAATGATCGATAACACTGTCCGTGCCACACACGACATTGACGCCGCATTTCTGAAGCAAAGGAATCGGCATCACGCCATTGCCCATCGGTACGGACGTTGCAATGGTGATTCCAAGATCGGCCATGCGGGAGAACATTTCCCTGCCCTCCTCGGGTGATAGAGAAGCCAATGAAAAGGCGTGGCTGATGGTCATCTTGCCCTGCAAGCCGGCATCTTCCGTGGCCTTCATCAGATAGCGGACTGCCTTGAGACCCGTTTCTCCCCCTTCGTGAAGGTGAATATCGACACCGGTTTTACTGTCCACGGCGATCTGGACCATCGTATCAAGGGATTTCTCCATATTGCCATCAACCACTGTCGGATCAAGACCGCCGACATAGTTGACGCCCATTTTCATCGCTTCTCGCATCAGTCCTTCCACATTGGACAGGAGTAGCCCGTGCTGGGGGAAAGCTACGATTTCATAGGAGAAAGTATCTTTTCGGCGGGAAAGAGCATTCAGAAGGTGTTCAAGGTTTTTCAGACCGACGACCGGATCGATGTTGCAATGGCTGCGGGCAAAGGTCGATCCGTGCTTCTGCAGCAATGCAATCAGCTTTTCGCTACGCTCTTCGGCCGTGGGCAGCAGCTTCGGAAGAATAACCTGCTCTTCCGCTATCCTGTCGAAAACCCCTTTGGGATTCGGCCTTACAGCACGCCACGGGCCGCCATAAAACGTTTTATCGAGATGAATGTGGACATCCCGGAACGTGGGTAAAAGCAGGAGGCCTCCAGCATCGAAACCAGATAACTTGTCATCCGGTAATTTGGCATCGTTCGGCAGGATCGCACCGATGATGTGATTATCGATACGCAAGGTTTTCAATTCAGTCGAGGTGCCGACGATCTCGCTTCCCTCACGAACAAATTCGCGTTCCAGCCGAACATTCTGAATGTAATATGACCCGCCCGGTGCCGCTGCCTTGTCAGCCCCTTGAGAAACGGCTTTTACCGGGGAAGGACCAGCTACCGCAGGCGCCGCCGCGCTCAGGGATAGACCCGCAATGCCAATACCATTGATGAATTTGCGACGGGATAAGTTATTGTTGACCGTTTGCATGATGCCACCCTTTATTTCAACGCCTTAGCGTTATTCGGTTATCTGCAAGGAACGGTGACATTGTATAATTCGGACATACATTTCAGCTTCGGAGAGTTAGGATAAGTTTATTTTTTAAAATTATCTCAAGCGGATAATACGCAACTGAATATATAGGAATGCTAATTTAACTTGAGCTTACATATAGTTTTTGACTTCGGAGTCCAGCATTGTCAGGATTTTGAAACCTATCTGAACCATCAGCATTTCTTCGTAATCTTCAAAATTCATCCCTGATACGGTTTTTATTTTTTCTATCCGATAGGCTACCGTCTTATGGTGAACGCCTAAATTCCTGGAAGTTTCAATAATATTATGCCTATTTTTCAAATATATAGATAGTGTTTTAAGGAGATCATCGCGTATTGCAGCTTTCACAGACAATAGCTTCTTAAGAGACGCGGGAACGAATTCCTCAAGTTGAGACCGATCAGCGTATTGACAGAGCATTCTGAAAATGCCGATTTCAGAGAATAGGATAAAGTCTCCCTCCAGCACGATTGCATGCTTGATTTCAAGGGCATCCTGCGCTTCGCGATAGCTGCGGGCAATATCGATAACGGTTTCGGCGATACCTCCAACCCCGGCATGAACGGTCAAGCCTTTCTCCTTGGCACGCCATGCAGTCTGTAAATTGAAAAGCTTTTGCTTCAGGTGCCATTCCCAGTCTTTTCCGGTATAGGAAGAAACATCCCATAGCATGATAAGACGATCATCCTGCTGTTGAATCGGGAGATTCAATGTAAACATATTAACTATCTCATATAAGAAATCATATGAACCCTTATTTATTATTTTAACATTTCTCAGCTTTCCTTCCATTGGAACAATATTAAAGACTACGACAGCATATTTTCTTCTTAAATCCCATTGAAGGAGATTCGCTCTTCTATAGACATCCTCAATGGATAATTTTTTCCCGCTTAGAAGATCGGTTATCAAATCGCTTCTGAATTGCTTTTCGACCTCAATAACAGCTCGTTGTTTTATAAAATCGAGTGCCAAAGAATTAATCGCACTTTCAATAGCTATAAACTGCAACTCTGCAATTTCTTTGTATATCTTGTTTATTACAAGGTATAATTTAACATCATTCGAGACTTTTATCGGAAATATAAATTGCCTATATAACCTTTCATCAAAATCGGGAAAGGTCACTTCCTGCGCATAATAAGAAAGTTCCTCCACAGAGCGTTTGCTTGGTGTAAACTTATTTAAGCTACTATTTGTACTGAATAAACATTGAAAATTCTTATCATACAGAACAACCGGATTTCCAATGAATGACTCAAGGGAACTTATAATTCTATAGAAATCATGGTTTTCAAGAGAAATATTTATAAAATAATCATTTATTTCTTTAAATCTTTCGAGAATATTTATTTTCTCGTTAAGCAAGTGCTCAGAAATTGATAACGCGATATCTCGATACAAGACGTCTTTCGGTATCTCGATAACCGGTAGATCATATCTCTTTGCAGATTCAATTATCTCGGAAGGAATTTCTTTTACGAACAGGCCAACCTTTATAATGAGCGCACTCAATTTCTTCTGCGCCATTTTTTCAATGAATTTGTCCAGAGGACGTAGTTTATCGGCTGAGTACAAATTCGTCAGAAGAACATCACCGCCTTGCACCCAATCGGCGATGTCCGGGGCTTCAATGATGTTGATCCCGGAAATCAGGTTGTTTATTCCCCCCTCGCCGCACACCAGCCGTGCCTTTTTGAGGGTAGCCAACTGAAGCAGATCGGCGACTTTTAACTGACTCATTGGCTCCCCCTCATGAGGTGGTGAAGAGACCTGAAGCGTATCGTTTACGTCAAACTGTTCAAGTCCACTCTCTTCCAATAGCGACGTCACCTTTCTTCCAGCCGTTGCCCGCTTACAATCTCGATATTCTATTGCATATTTTCATCTGTCAGCGCTCCATTTCGAGATTGCAACCCATTACCGCGCGACAGCGATGACGGCACAGATGTCTGAACTCCCCAGATATCGCAATATTGGATGCCGCACGGGAGCCCTGCACCATGCGGCATATGACCAGAGTGGAAAGCGCGCTTACTGTCGTTCGGAAAGAGCAAGCAGGGCTTTCTCAAAACAGTCTGCAGGCGGATAGGTAATGCCTGCGCCGATCATTCCGATGCCTGCATCCTTATGCGCAATCGCTGTGTTGATGACTGGCAGGATTCCTGTCTGTATGACTTTCCGGATGTCGACCCCGGTAGCTATGCCTCTGAAGTTCAACAGAGGAATTGTGACATTGGGATTCTCGTCGGAGGTGATCTCGGTCACCCTGACAGAAAAGCCGATAGCCTCCTCAATCGTACCGCCGACAAGCGCGACTATGGCGGGTGCAGTCGCCATCGCAAAGCCGCCAATGCCGTAGGTCTCAGTAATAGCGCTGTCTCCGATATCCAAACCGGAATCTTCCGGTTTGTATCCGGCGAATAGCGGGCCGACGACTCTCTGGGCTGGTCCAGTGAACCAGGTATTTCCGGGCATTCCACTGATGCGAATACCAAACTCCACCCCGTTGCGGCACATGGTTGTAACAATTGTGCTATGCGGAATTCCATGGGCTGCATCCATGGCGCATTTGCACAAGGCCATCCAGGTAGGACCGGAGAAATAATCACTGCTGGCGACGAAATCGAACACCTGCCGCTTTTCCTCAGTCGTGAACGAAGTCTCCAGAATAAACGGCGTCAGGGCCTGGATGAGCAGGGCTGTTCCCGCATTGTTACGATTATGACACTCGTCACCCATGTGAAGAGCCTGCGAGAGAAGAAGCCTGAGATCAATCTCTCCAGCGATTTTCATTGCATCTCTGAGGATCGGGCCAAAGACATCCCGCATCCAGTTGAGGCGGGCGATAACACTCTCGTCGTTGGCGCCCATCCGCAGGATTTTCGCCATCTGCTCGCTGAGATTGGTGTAGGCGATATTGCCGTAAGTCTTATTCTTGACGATGTGCATGAACATCGAAGCAGATGTCACACCTGCCATTGACCCCACACAATCGTGCTCATGGCACGGGGAGAATATTATTTCTCCGGAACCAGCAAGTTCAGCGGCTTCTTCTATATTCCTGGCCAGACCTTCGAAGACGAGCGCACCGGTTACCGCGCCCTTCATCGCGCCACACATACGATCCCACGAGATCGGAGGTCCGGCATGGAGGATCGTTTTCTTTGTCATCCCTGGAACGACGTTAATGGCCTGCTCAAAGCCGATCAGCACAGGATGAGACTTGATAATCCTTTCAAGAGCTTCCTTGTTCGCACTCTCGATCTTGTCCGCGATAGCGGGTCGGGCGAGAGCATCAAGGGCTGCAATGATTTCCGGTTTCCCCCCTCCCGGCGGTTTCCAGTCGAGATGCGTCGCACTCGCCCCCTGTTTATTGATGTCATCCTTAAAGAACTCGATTCCAACGTTAATGACGTTGACCTTCTGAAACAGTTCGTTGATCCGGTTCATGACTATATTCCCTTTTCCACAAAGCCGCGCGCCAGAAGACCGGCATTCGTGCAACTGCTTGCAATTGTCACGTCGGCATCAACCAGTTTTTGGGTTTGCTCACTCAATACGGGGGAGTCGAGTTCCGTTCCCAGCACATAGCCAAGAATTTCGAGATGACGGCCTTCCTTTCTGGCCAATTCCTTGGCTTCGAGAATAGCTGGCAACATTACCCCGACAGGGTCCTGGTGAGAACCAAAGCCCAGGATGAAGTCCATCACGATGACACCGACAGACGGGTCTTTCGCCTCCTGCACAAACCGCTCGATACGCAGAGAGGGATCGATCATCGGATGCGGTCTGCCGCGCGTGAAATCGTCATCGCCGAAATCGATGAATGTATGGTCTACGCTGACATTGAGGTTCTTCAGCCTGCTCGCTTCGGCTTTGGAAATGTTACTGTAAACGTTTGGAAATATCTCTTTCGCGAGGATCATCATTTCATCGCATAATGTGCCGCCGCACAGCAAACCGCGAATATATTTCTGTTCTGCAGAAAGCTTGGCTTTGATTTCCTCAATCAGGGGAAGATTCAACGCGCGCTTGTTGATTTCCTCTTCTTTCTTGCCGCCGAGAATGACCGCTTTAAGAGCTGCCTCCTTTGTGGTTTTTGCGAATATTCCGCCCGCTTTCACGACAGCTTCTTCATCTCCACCGAGGAAGCAGACGATGACCGGCTTCTTGCAACCGGCAATTTCGGCTAAAACCTTTTGCTCGACGCTTTTCGCCGGGGGTTTCGAGACCAGCACGATGACCTCGGTCGCGGAGTCGGACGCAAGTGCCCTCAGCCCGTCGATCATCATGATACCGCCGACCTTCTCGCTTAGATCGCGCCCGCCGGTACCGATGAGCTGGGTTATCCCGCCGCCGAAATCATGAATGCGAACGCTGACCTCCTGGCTGCCTGTACCGGAAGCGCCAACAATTCCGATGTTCCCCTTGCGAACGGCATTTCCGAAGCAGAGGGCTATGTTGCCAATGATTGCGGTGCCGCAATCCGGCCCCATCATCAGCAATCCTTTCTCATGGGCGAAGTTCTTCAAAGCTACTTCATCATCAATGTCGACATTGTCGCTGAACATCATCACATGAAGATTGTTTTCGAGAGCCTTCCTTGCCTCTCTGGCAGCGTATTCGCCCGGCACTGAAATAATGGCCAGATTGGCGTCAGCAATATACCGGGCTGCGGAATCGATCGTTGCATAGGTTGCTTCGGAAGCGCCCCCGGAACCACCCTTCTTCTTGAACAGTGCTTCGATCTCATTGAATGCCTGTTCGCAAGCGGCATCGGTTGGCGCTTTGATCACGATCATCAGATCGCCATTCTTTGCCTCTTTCAGTTCTGGTGTCAGCATTCCGATATTTAGCAGGACACCCTTGTTGAGTTCTGTCGCCATCGCAACGACAACCTGCTCGACACCATCGATCTCGTTGGCTCTGGTCGAAAGAGACATGAGCGACACCGAGTCAAAATAGGTGTTTTGTTTAATGACGACTTTGAGTGCCATGACCTTGTCCTCCAATTTCTAAAATCAGCTCCAAACCGCGAAGAATTCCACAGGCGATGTCGGTTCCAGATGTGGATCCTATCGCCAAAACATCTTGAGTAGCCGAAGACAGGCTTTCCTCTGGACCAGTGCGGAGACAGAACAGGAGATGTGCGATGGATTCCCGTACCCTGCCCTCTGAGGCCTTCTTGATTGCCATGTAGCTTATGGCGTTGGTGGCGCTTTCCGCGCGCTCCCGAACCCCTTTGCAAAACTCCTTCAATACCGGCAATGCATTTTCCTCCGTACTGATGACAGCCAGAAGACCAACCAGAAAATCATCTCCCGAGGGAGTAAGCCCGATACCGAGGCCGATCAGGCCTGCTGAATGTTCCAATGCCTGGGATAAATTTCCACATGCCAGTTGCTCAAGCAGAGAAGTGCTGGCTCTCCGAAGCATACGCGACATCTCGCGCGCAAAAACTGGGGCGCACGACGCCTCCTTCATACCGCCTGCTATTCCGTGCTTTCCCAGATAGTCACGCGCGATTGCCAAATTCCCGGCCAGCAGATCTGGATCAGACGATATCCCTGCGCCCGCTCCCACCCATTCGACGGTTTTTCCAAGGGAAATCGCCGTTTTGTCCCCAATTCTGAGGTAGCACCCTGAAGAAAAAACATAGTCATCTGCTTTTATATCTATTTCTTCAAAGCAACTATTTCCAAGAATAATTGTGTTTGGAGCATTGTCTGTTTTTATTGTTGCAAGCGAATATAACTCGCCATCTCTGGAGCACTTGATGTTAATGATATTTGAAAAGATACTATGTACGAATCCATCGAATATTTCTCTCTTCACTTTCTGAACAAAGTTAAAATCTCCAGATATTGCTCGTATCATCTGAGACTCCAGGATTTCATCAGATATTTTCCAGCCCGCAAGCGGCCCTCGTTGAACAGGCCCGTCCGGTACTACGCAAGCTCAGCTTCTGGAGAGACTTTCGGCCATAGCCAGAGCGCGGGGATGAGCCTTGTCGAGAGCGAGCGCAACATCGACTGCCACTTTTGCTTCCCGGTGCTTGCTCAATGAGACTAGCAGATTTGCTTTCTCACATTGCAGATCGGGATTTCCAGGTGCGAGCTCTATCGCTGTTTCCAGCTCAATCAGCGCCTCTTCCTGCTTTCCCGACAGAACAAGGGATTGCATCTTGTGAAGGTAATAAAGCGGATTGGTCTGATCATGCAAAATCGCATTTTCAATCGCTGTTATTGCCTGTTCATGCCTGTTAAGAGTTCTAAGGCTGTTGGCCTTGTGAAATAAAAAATCATAGCGATCAGGCTGCTGCGCGAGAAGTATGTCCATCTCTGCAACTGCATCCTCATGGCGGTTGAGTTCTCTCAGGTAATTGGATTTGTGATAGCGATGGAACATCGCATCCGGCTGCGCAGCGATGGCCTTGTCATATTCTGCAAGGGCTGCCTCCGGCCTCTTCATGGCTCGCAGGCAATTGGCCGTATAGAAGTAGAACTCTATTGCATCAGGATCAATTTCAAGAGCGTTTTTATACTCGGCGACAGCCTCTTCATGCCTTTTCAATTCAGATAAAAAATAGCCGCGATAATAGATCAGATCGATATTCCTGGGATTATCCCCAAGGGCACCATCAATTATTTGCAAAGCATTCTCATACTGATCGTCGCTTGCCGATTTTTTTGCTTCCTTGATTATCGAACAGCCGGGAATATCCTCAATGCCTTGCCCATGAAACATCTTTATGACGCGCGTCTGTTCAAGATCAAAGGCATGTTGGAGCGAGGATTTTCCATCCCTGTCCGTCAAATGGATGTCAGCTCCGGCACCGACGAGCGTTTCCACAATGTCGCTGTAAAGCCTGCCACCATCCCCCAGGACGACGGCCTCAAGCAAGGCAGACCATCCCAAAGCATTGACATGATTGACCGCAACGCCCGCATTCAGGCATATCTGGACAGTTCTTAAATATCCTTTCTCGCTGGAAGGCAGCAATGCGGTTCCACCAAAGCGATTAACGCTTCTGATGTCTGCTCCGGCGGCAATGGTCAACTTCAGAATTTCGTGAAACCCGTTGGCTCCTGCACAGAGGTATGGCGTCAGTTGGGTCACGTCCCGGGCATTAACGTCACTTCCGGCTTCGATCAGCAACTTCGCCAAGACCACATCATTTTTTTGTGTGGCGATCATCAGGGCGGTGCGTCCCGATGCATCCTTGTGGTCAATACCCGCACCTTCCCGCAAAAGCCGTTCTGCCAAAGCGCGATTTCCCTGTTCGCACGCAGAAATCAGCGCAGCGTTTACAGATTGACTATCCATGGGATTTTCTCCTCTCCCCGGTCTCTTCCGAGTGGCGCCCCGGTCGTCACGAGGCGCCCTTTTTATGATTTGTTTAGCTGCGCACGGGTGCCGAGGCTGCGGCGGAAGCTCGTTCGTTCAGGAAATGCTTCAGAACGAAGATGCCTGCGATCATCAGATAAGCGTAGACGAACTGCATCGTAGCCGGCTGGGCAAAGCCGACAGACGGCGAATGGATAACACCGAACAGCACCAGAATGCCCCCGGCGACTGCCGCAACTGCTCCACGCATGGGTTGGTTGAGGATCGCGAAAATCGCGATGCATCCCCAGATCATGCTTCCAAGAGGCGCACCGTTGCCGAGATGCACAAGCCCCATATAGTAGACGCCTTTTTTAGCCAATATGTCGGCACCCACCACCTTCGCAGATGTGCCTGCCGCCGACATGACGTTGTTCGCAAGCGTCAACGCCCAGTTTGCAATCCACGGGAACAGGCAGACGAAGATAACCGGGACTTCATTTTTCGGCGTTTCACGAACCACCTGATTTGCGGTCACGATACCAATATAGATGAGGATCGGAACGATGGCCGCCATCGGAATAACTGCGAGAAGAAACGCTCCGATTCCGAAAAGCGAGATGATGAGCATCGAGAGGCCGGTGGCAACCGTGTAGCCAATTCCTGAGCCGATCGATTTCCAGCCGGCATGACCGACATAAACGGTTACCGGGAAGGGATTGCCGCAGAAGCAGCCGAGAGTAGATGCCATACCGTTGGCCAGCATCACGGAACGGGTGTCGTACTCGTCACCAGCGGCATGGGCGCTTTCGATATTCTCAAGGTCGAAAATGTAGTTAGCCAGTCCCAACGGTACTGCTGATGCCAGATATGGCAAGGCATGTGGCAGCCCCTGCAGGAAGCTGCTGATATGAATTGTCGGAGGATTGAAACCGAACGAACCCATTGATGCCCTGATATCAGTCGGATTCTGAAGGCCGAATATCCATGCAAGCCCGGTACCGACGGCCAGAAGAAGAAATCCCGTGGGTATTTTGGCGAAAAGCGGGGACTTTCCAAACCAGTTGATGAAAATCAGAATTAAGACGGCGAATGCAACCATAGGCGTCTCAAATGCCTGCAGCATCGGGTTCATCGCCAATAACAGCAAGCCGAGACCTGACAGACATGACAGCAGTACTGTACGCGGTATCATTCGACGAATTGTATCACCAAGAAATGATCCGCCGACCAGGATCATGGACTCAACGAAGCACCAGACAAGCGCAATCTGGAATGCGAATTCTGCGTCCTTTGTCTGCAGATAGACTGGCAGAATGACAAGAAACGTCACAGTGAAAATTGAAGGAGCACTTGGCCCTGAAGGCAACGCCGTTACATCCGTCCTGCCGGTTTTCTTGGCAAGATGAATTCCAAAATATCCGTAGCAAACGCTTGCCACGAATACAGCAAGGCCGAATGCCGGAGCTATTCGACCGTAAACCATCTCTTTGGGGAAACCTACTACGAAAAGAAGAAGACCAATCATGGTCAGAAGATTGGTCAGATTATTTGCTAAAAGACCGAAATAACCGGCCCAATCACCACGTCTCCATAACATGCTATTATTCATACCCAACCCCCTGTTGTATTTCCAGGAACTCAGAACAAACATGGAAACAAAATACATTTTATAACTAGGACATGTTTGATTCACGCTTCGCTTGCGCGTGCTATTACTTCTAGTAAATTTAAGAAACGCATCAGATACAGTGTTTATGCATAAAACTGAAATCGCGATAAAACATCGGTTCGTTCCGATAATTTAAATTTTTAAATTTATCCCTTACGGATAACAGACCCACGGTATCTGCAAGCTATCTCGTGATTTCCATATATATTCCGTCGGATAACGACGAAAATCCTGCGTGTTTAATTCCTGGCGCTGGTGCGGCTCAACTTCGGCAAACAGATTGATTCAGGCTTTTTCAGGAACAACCATTGATGCCGTGCGTTGGATGATGCCGCTGCAAGTTGCAGGCGGCGACGTCCATTACTGCAATCAAATCATAAACGTTAGGGAGTTTGGTAAATGGCCTTCATCACTACGGTCGATGGCACGCATATCTTTTACAAGGACTGGGGTTCCGGCCAGCCGGTAGTTTTCAGCCACGGCTGGCCTTTAAGTTCCGATGCCTGGGAGGGCCAGATGGGCTTTCTGGCGCTGAACGGCTACCGCTGCATCGCGCATGACCGCAGAGGGCATGGAAGATCGAGCCAGACATATTCCGGCAATGACATGGATACATATGCAGATGACCTCGCAACCCTTTTGGAAGAGCTCGACATAGAAGATGCGATGCTCGTCGGCCACTCGACGGGCGGCGGAGAAGTTGCACGCTATATCGGTCGTCACGGCACGAAACGAGTCGCCAAGGCCGTTCTTGTCAGCGCGGTACCACCGCAGATGATAAAATCTTCCGATAGTCCGAACGGGATGCCTTTGGAGGCGTTTGACGCTATCCGTGCCGGGGTGCTCAAGGACCGCTCGCAGTTCTATCAGGACATTACGATACCCTTTTTCGGAGTGAACCGCGAAGGCAGCAAAGTCAGTGAAGGTACTCGCGATGCATTCTGGTTGCAGGGTATGATGGGCGGGCTAAAGAACCAACTCGACTGCATCAAGGCATTCTCTGAGACGAACTTCATAGAGGACCTGAAAAAATTCGATATCCCTACCCTCATCATTCATGGCGATGACGATCAAATCGTCCCGATTGATAACGCGGCCCGTCGCTCGGTGGAACTCATCAGCGGCGCTCATCTCAAGGTTTATCCAGGCGGTGCGCATGGCTTGGCCGACACCGCGAGAGATGAACTTAACAAAGACCTCCTCGCTTTCCTGAAAGCCTGATCCGCCCGGTCGATGGCGGCATTGCAGTATTTTCTTGAGTTGCAGCGCGATTGGGCACGTAGCGAAACCAACGTCAAACCGGTATCGCCACGAAATTTGGCCGGTCGCGTTTCCTCGATTTAAAGGTTACTCTAATGATCTCCCCCGATCTCATGCTTTTCAACGGCAAGATCACAACCCTTGACCGGCAGCTTCCCCAGGCCGAGGCCGTCGCAATCCGTGACGGTCGTTTTGTGGCGGTGGGGTCGAACCAGGACATCTTGGCTTTGGTTAATCCCCAGGCCATGAAAATCGACTTGAGAGGACGCCGGGTCATTCCGGGGTTAATAGACAGCCACATGCATGTCATCCGTGGCGGACTGAACTACAACATGGAATTGCGATGGGATGGCGTGCGCTCATTGGCGGATGCCATGCGGATGCTGAAGCAGCAGGTAGACATTACGCCAGCACCTCAGTGGGTTCGGGTGATCGGAGGTTTCACAGAGCATCAGTTTGCGGAGAAGCGACTGCCGACACTCGATGAAATCAACGCAATTGCGCCAAATACTCCTGTTTTCATCCTGCATCTCTATGATCGCGCATTGCTTAACGGTGCGGCGCTCCGAGCGGTCGGATACGATAACGCCACTCAGGCTCCGCCCGGAGGGGAGATCGTCCGAAATGCTCAGGGAAACCCCACGGGTCTTCTTATCGCCAAACCGAATGCTGCCATTCTTTATGCAACGCTTGCCAAAGGTCCCAAGCTGCCGCCGGAATATCAGAGGAATTCAACCCGCCACTTCATGCGGGAGCTGAATCGGCTTGGTGTCACGAGCGTCATCGATGCCGGCGGAGGCTTTCAGAATTATCCTGAAGATTATCAGATTATTGAAGACCTGCACCGGGACGGAGAACTCACGATCCGCATCGCCTACAATCTCTTCACCCAGAAACCGAAACAGGAGTTGGGCGATTTTGCCAACTGGGCCAAACAGATCACACCGGGCCAGGGTGATGATCTCTATCGCAACAACGGTGCGGGTGAAATGCTCGTTTACAGTGCGGCAGATTTCGAAGACTTCCGTATAGAGCGCCCGGAAATGCCGCCGGATATGGAAAGCGATCTAGAGTCGGTGATAAGGCTTCTTGCCGAGAATCGCTGGCCTTGGCGCCTTCATGCCACTTACAATGAAACGATCTCGCGCGCGCTCAATGTTTTCGAGAAGGTCAATCGCGACGTACCTTTCGATGGCCTGCACTGGTTCTTCGACCATGCTGAGACAATCGATGATCATAACATCGAACGCATCGCCAAACTCGGCGGTGGTATAGCAGTTCAACACCGCATGGCATATCAGGGAGAAGATTTCGTCCAACGATATGGATACAAGAGAGCTGAGCGAACGCCCCCTGTTCGACGGATGCTGGATATGGGGATTCCAGTCGGAGGCGGAACGGATGCCACCCGCGTTGCATCCTACAACCCATGGGTCTCTCTGTCATGGTTGGTGACAGGCAAAACACTTGGCGGTTTCTCGCTCTATCCGAGTAGCAACCGACTAGACCGGGAGGAGGCCCTGCATCTTTGGACAACAGCAAACACCTGGTTCTCCAACGAGGTAGATAAAAAAGGCCGGATCGTGCCGGGGCAACTTGCCGATCTTGTTGTCCTGTCAGATGATTACTTTTCCATTCGCGAAGAAGCTATCCAGGACATCACTTCCGTCATGACTTTGCTGGGCGGTGCGATTGTTCATGGTGACGACGAATTCAAATACCTGGCTCCTCCACTTCCCCCGGCTATGCCTGACTGGTCGCCTGTCAGGCGTTTTGGAGGATATCAGAAGAAGGTCGAGATTGCGGGGCGTGATTACGCCTTTTCAGCCCTCAATTGCAGCTGTGCCAACGCCTGTGCCGTACATCTTCACGGTCATGCTTTCACATTAGCCGGCTCAATACCGGTATCTGATGAGCGCTCTTTTTGGGGAGCGCTTGGCTGCTCATGTTGGGCGTTTTGAGCGGGCCGAAATCGGGTCCGCTCAATTTTGTGTGCTTACAGGAAGCCTATCGATATCCACGGCACAGCCGCAACCAGGATGATGCCGAAAAGCAGAGCAAGAAGATAGCCCCAAATTGGCCCCATGCCCTCGTCAGGATTGACACGACCGATAGCGCAGGCTGCGTAGTAGCCGACGCCAAATGGAGGTGCGAAGAGGCCAATGCCCATGGCCAAGATCACGACCATGGCATAATGGACTTCATGCACTCCCACCTGCTGTGCGATGGGAAAGAGCAAAGGCCCAAACAACACAATGGCAGGTATACCTTCCAAAACGCTACCCAGGATAACGAAGGCGACGATAGACACGGCTAGAAATGTTATCGGGCCTCCCGGAAGATTGGACATGATCGTAGCCAGATCACGTGAAAACCCGGATTGAGTGAGCGCCCAGGCCATGGACGTCGCTGCGCCGATAATCAGCAGAATTGCGCCTGAAAGAGAGGCGGTTTCCACCAATATCGGTTTGACACGTGACCAGTCGAACTGACGATAGATGAACAGACCGGCGACGACTGAATACACAACGCCGATAGTCGACACTTCGGTTGCGGTAGCGACACCCTCAACAACCGCTATGCGAATGATAAATGGCAACGCAAGTGAAGGCAGAGCTATCAGGAATGTTCTGCCGATCTGACGACCTGTAGCCTTTTTCACATTTGACAGATCTTCATTCCGGTAGCGATATCGCACCACGAAGCACAGCATGATACCGAGCACGACGCTTGGCAAAAGCCCGCCGGTGAACAACGCAGCAATTGAAACACCGGTAACGGAGCCAATGGTGATCAGCACAAGACTTGGAGGAACGGTCTCGGTTTGAGCCCCAGTTGCAGATAACAATGCAATGAGATCACCAGGCTTTGCGCCCCTCGCTTTCATTTCTGGAAACAAGACGGGAGCTACAGCCGCCATGTCGGCTGCTTTGGCTCCAGAAATACCAGAAACAAGATACATGGCCCCGATCAACACATAGGAGAGCCCCCCGCGAACATGACCTAGAAGGCTAGCGAGGAACTGCACCATTGCCCGCGCCATACCCGTCATCTCAATGAGCGACCCGAGAAATACGAACAATGGCACCGCGAGCAGGATCAGATGCGACATACCTTCGTCCATACGCCCGACCACAACGATCATTGGTACTCTCGTACTGAGAGCGAGATATGCAAATGTCGCAAGGCCGAAGGAAAATGCGATGGGTACACCGCTAAGCACTAACGCTGCTACTACAAAAACAAAGAAAATCAGCAGGTTAAGATTGCCAAGTGTCTTGAATGAAGGACCGAGTATCCAGAATATCAGAACACCCCCACCAACCAAAGCGATCGCTGCAAGTGCGGTTTTCAGGGATGCTATCCGGAAGAGACGGATCAATCCCGACACTCCCATCAGAGCAATCCCTACCGGTAGCGCCGCGGCCCGCCATGCATTGGTGATCTCCAAAGCGGGTGTAACGATGAAAGTCTCTTCGTACGCGTATTCATAAGCAGGATGAATGACCATCAACAGGAAGGCTAATGCCGCTGTGATGGAGATAACGTCGAAGAATGAACGTGTTGAAGGGCTCATCATGTTGACGAGCGCAGTCATTCGCATGTGCTCGCTTCGCCTGAGAGCAACGACAGCCCCAAGCATGGCCAGCCAGAGGAACAAAATCGATGCCAGTTCGTCTGCCCATACAAGAGGAGCATGAAAGATGTAACGCATCACGATGCTGGTGAAGAGGATCACAACTTCAACAACAACCAGGATGGCTACCGGATATTCAACAAGAGCTCCCAAGCCCTTGTCGAATTTATCAATCCAGAGTGAACGTGGAAGGACAGGTGGATGTTGATCCACCTGCGCCACGCTTACATTTTCTGCCATGGCGCCCCCCTCCTGTTTAAGCTAGGTTACCGACAAATTTTTCCAGCAACGCCCATGGCTCTTCACCGAATTTTTTCTTCCAATCGGAGTAGAATCCCGCATTGCGAAGCACTTGCCGGAAAGCGGCTGGATCGGTGGTATTGAATACCATTCCGTTGGCAACAAGCTCTTTCTCTACCGAGCTGTTGAGCTTTGCAACATCGGCACGCTCATTCAAGCCGGCCTCATTGATATAGTGGGCAACTATCTCTCGAATGTTGGCTGGCAGAGCTTCCCAGGCCCGACGATTGGCCAGGAACCAGAATCCGTCCCACATATGGTTGGTTAATGAGCAATACTTTTGAACTTCATACAATTTTGAAGTGGAAACAAGAGCGATTGGATTCTCTTGCCCTTCAACCACTTTGGTTTGCAACGATGAATAAACTTCGTTGAAGTTGATACTCACCGGAGCTGATTGAAATGCGGAGAACATGGAAGTCCAAAGCGGACTGACAGGCACCCGAATTTTGAAGTTCTTGAGATCGTCCGGGGTGACAATTGGCCTGGTGCTTGAGGTGATCTGACGGAAACCATTATCCCAGATCTTGTCCATCGCCACGATATTGGCCTTGCCTATCTGCTGGCGAATGAAGACGCCAAGCTCTCCATCCATGGCTTTCCAGACAGTATCGGAATCCGGAAAGGCAAACCCCACCCCGTTGATAGCTGCTGTCGGCACCAGTGTGGAAAGAATCAAGCCAGACATCGTAAAGAACTCGACAGCTCCAGAACGGAGCTGGCCCAGCGTATCAGTATCAGAACCGAGCTGACTGCTGGGAAATACCTGGAGCTCAAAGCGTCCATTGGTTTCTTTGCGAATTTTATCGGCTGCTTCTAAAGCCCGAATATTCATCGGATGGGTGACTGTTAGATTATTCGCGTATTTATAGTTGAACTCGGCGGCACGTGCGCCGTTTCTCAAAATAAATGGGGATGCTATTAAAGTTGTTCCAGCAGTTGCTAACACTTGACGGCGAGATAAACGAATCATGAAATGTTCCTTTCAGGGACGTATTGCGCCTAGTACCGAACTATTTTTACTTTTCACAACCAACATCGCATTTGTATTTTTCATACCTCCATCAAATAGAAACAAATATTATGACGTCATTAAAGTTGCAATGACACCATATAAAGTAAACGTATCTACATTTTATATTTCCATAATTCCAGCAGATACGTAGCCTCCATCGACCGGAAGGGTATGGCCGGTGATATACGAAGCATCGACGGAGCATAGAAATGATACCGCAGCAGCTATTTCTTCAGGTTTTCCGTAGCGGCGCATGGGGACAAGCCTTTTGTAACTTTCGCGGGTAGCCTGCGAATGCAGTTGCTTCACCAAAGGTGTATCGACAGGCCCTGGAGCGACAGCATTTGCCGTTATCCCGTATGGCGCCAGCTCTATGGCCATCTGCCGTGTCAAACCATTGATGGCAGCCTTCGTTGTTCCGTAAGCTGTTCGCCCCATCCCCGCCCGGATACCGCTGACTGAGGAGATGTTAACGATACGGCCCCATTCGTTGCGCTTCATGAATGGAACAGCATGCTGGGCCATCAGGAAAGAACCTGTCAGATTGACACTGAGGGTGCTGTTCCAATTATCGAAGGGGAAACTCTCAAATGGGAATGTCTTGGCTATTCCCGCACTGTTGACCACGATATCGCAGCGATCATATTTTTTTTGAATGGTTTCGAAACATGCGCTTACGGAGCTCTGTAAGCTGACATCCACCCCAATAGCGGCGGCATTGTCCACCAAATCCTTATCTGAAGAAATGAATTGCTCTGCCGCATTCTGATCAATATCGGCGACGACAACAAAATATCCGTCCTGTACAAACCTTCGGACAATTGCCTCACCTATGCCTTTTGCGCCCCCAGTTACTACCGCGATTTTCTGGTTTTCCATTGAAATTCTCCGTAACTGCCACAAAGATATTTACGGGGTAACGAATTCCGCTCTGGTCTAGTCAAGTTCGCCTTAAATTGAAGGGACAAGCCACCGGCATCGGCGGCGTGTCCATTGTTTCTTATCTATTTGGAATGTGTATTGCTCGTTTGTCCACTGCGAGCGCTGCTTCCCGAACGGCTTCAGCGACAGTTGGATGGGCATGAATGACTGCATTTATTTCGTCTACGGTAGCTTCAAGACCGATAGCAAGAGCAGGTTCGGCAATCAGATCGGTTGCGCGAGGGCCGACGATGTGAACGCCAAGTATTTCCTTGTATTGCTTGCTTGCGATGACTTTGACCATGCCATACCCACCATCCATGATGAGTGCCCTGCCATTAGCCATGAGCGGGAATTTTCCTACCGTGTATTCCAGGCCTTTTTCCTTTGCCTGTTCTTCGGTGAGTCCGACGCCGGCAAATTCAGGATTGGTATAAACGCAGGAAGGATTGGTTGCGGCATCGAATACGGCATGGTGCCCCAATGCGTTTTCCGCCGCGATCTCTCCCTGAGCAGATGCGACATGCGCCAGAAGTATCTGCCCGTTGCAGTCACCAATGGCATAAACACCGGCAACATTAGTTTCCATCTTGTTATTGACGGTCACCCAGCCACGATTGTGAGCTATTCCCACCTTATCGAGTTTAAGAGCCGCGGTATTATTTGTCCGACCAACAGAGATGAGAACCTTTTCACCCGGGAAATCCTGTTCGGTCCCGTTCGGCATTTTTACATGAACAACGGCTTCCTTACCAACATCCTGGATGGAAAGAACCTTGGCAGAGGTATGAATAATCACCCCTTTTTTGGCAAGTTCAGCATGGACAATTTTGGCCAGCTCGCCATCCATTGAAGGCAATATGCCATCCGCCATTTCAATGACGGTAACCGCGCAGCCCATAGCATTATAAAGCGTCGCAATTTCCATGCCGATCACGCCGCCTCCGACGATCACCATGGATTTCGGCACTTCCGTAAGCTCCAAAGCACCGGTGCTATCGATACATTGTGGAGAAGCAATGCCTGGAATACCGGGCATGGAAGGTACCGAACCGGTTGCAATGATGACTTTATCGAAAGTCAATGATTGTTCGCCTGAGCTGCTTTTTACAATCAAGGTGTCTTTTTTGGCGAAAGAGGCTTCACCCGCAATGACCTTGATCTTGTTGACAGCCATAAGGCCTTTCACACCGCTTACAAGCTTCTTGACGATGGCGTCCTTGTGCTCCTGAGCTTTTGCAAAATCCAGACGCACTTCTGCCATGACGCCACAAGCGGAGCCTTTTTTGGCTTCTTCATATAACTCGGCCGTATGGAGCAGTGCCTTGGTGGGAATGCATCCCACATTGAGGCAGGTACCGCCCAGCTTTTCCTTTTCGATAACAGAAACCTCTGCACCGAGTTGCGCAGCTCTGATAGCCGCTACATATCCGCCGGGACCGCTACCAATAATAGCTACCCTGGTTTTCTTTTCAGCCACAAACAAACCCTCCCGATTTTCGGAGTCAGGTAGGGCTCCTATGCCCTCCCCTCTGAAGCGCTTTTCTGTTCATGAAGCTACTTCAGGGAGAGAACAGGAGCTCGTAATTAAAGAATAATTTCAAGCGGTTGCTCAAGGAAAGTCTTCACTGCCAACTGGAATTTGGCAGCAACTGCACCATCCATGAGTCTGTGGTCATATGTCATGGAAATACGCATTTTCTTGCGCATCACCGGTTGGCCTTCCATCAACGCCAGTTCATCCTCGATAGAGCAGATTCCCAATATGGCCGCGTTAGGCTGGTTGATGATCGGAGTGAAGGATTCCACGCCGAACATGCCTAAATTGGACACAGAGAAAGTAGCGCCTTGATATTCGTCCATGTTCAGGGATTGCGTCCGCGCCCTACCCGCCAGATCCCTGGCAGCGGCAGAAATCGCCTCAAGACTCATCTTGTCCGCATCCTTGATAACCGGAACGATCAGCCCCTCATCCAGAGCAACGGCCATGCCGATATTGACGCTATCATGATGAACAATGTCGGAGCCATCGATGCTGACGAGAATATGCTTATTCGCTGCAAGTGATTTAGCAACAGCCTTAAGAACAAGATCGTTCACGGAAAAACGCTGTTCCCGGTTGTTGTTGATCCGCTGGCGGAATTCCAAAAGCTCGGTGACATCGATCTTGACCGTCTGGGTAACGACGGGAATTTCGCTGTGAGATTTCAGCATACGTTCCGCAACGACCTTGCGCATGGAACTCATGCGCTCTCTCCTGCCTTCCTGTGGCAAGGAGGAAGTCTGAGCCGGAGCCGCTGGCTGAGGTGCAGCGGCGGGAGGATTTTTCATAACCAACAGGATGTCTTTTCTGACAATCCTGCCACCAGGGCCTGTCCCTGCAATGTCTCCGCAGTCAATGTTGTTGGCAGCGGCTATTTTTTTCGCCAACGGCGAAATACGGACACGCCCACCCGACATGGTTATCGCCGCACCTGACTGACCATTGGCAGCAGCCGCGACAGGGCTCCCTGATGGTGCAACCGGGGCCGCTGCGGGTTGTGAAGCGGCAGCAACGGGCGCCGCCTCCTCAACCACTTCCCCAGCCTTGCCAATAATGCATAACAAGCCTTGCACAGGGACTTCATCGCCTTCCTGTGCACGGATTGCCAACAACACGCCTTCAACTTCACTTGCTACTTCGGTGGTGATCTTGTCAGTCTCGATGTCGACAAGAACATCTTCCACTTTCACAGTGTCACCGATATTCTTCTTCCAACCGACGACGGTTCCTTCCGTCATCGTGAGCCCGAGTTGGGGCATCCTTACTTCTGTCGCCATGATTTCCTCCTACCCAACATAGTTGAGCGTTTTCTTGACCCCGGCGACGATGTCTTCGACATGCGGGAATACGGCATCTTCAAGCGGCGGACTGAACGGCGACACGACGTTCATGCCAGCGACACGAGCGACAGGCGCATCCAGTTCGTCAAAGAGCTCTTCAACGATCTGGGCGGAGAGCTCGGCACCGATGCCACCCCGCTTAACGCCCTCCTCAACAACCATCACGTTATTGGTTTTACAAACTGACGCCTTGATCGTATCCCAATCGAGAGGAACCAGCGTACGCAGGTCTATGACCTCCGCCTCTATACCAATCTTGGCCAGTTCTTCGGCGGCTTCGAGAGCGAAGAACACCTGACGCGACCATGTCAGAATGGTTATGTCCTTGCCTTCCCGCTTGACTGCAGCCTGCCCGAGAGGAATGACGATTTCCTCATCTGGAACCTCATCCTTCATGGCGTAGAGCAGTTTGTGCTCCAGAAAGATGACCGGATCATCGTCACGGATCGAGGACTTGATCAGAGCTTTCGCATCAGCCGCGCTAGACGGGCAGACAACCTTGAGGCCGGGAATATGCGTGAACAATGCTTCCAGACATTGGGAATGCTGACCGGCGTTCCGCCTGCCCGCACCCATCGGAGCACGCAGAACCATGGGTATGGTAACCTGTCCGCCGGTCATGTAGCGCATTTTGGCGGCCTGGTTCATGACCGGATCAAGAGCGACGCTGATGAAATCATTGTACATCAGCTCCACAACCGGCCGCATTCCCCGCATAGCAGCACCAACCGCCATGCCTGTGAAGCTGGATTCTGCGATGGGAGTTTCTATAACGCGATTTGGCCCAAATTCTTCAAGAAAGCCAAGAGTAATGGCAAAAGGATTTCCCATAACGCCGAGGTCTTCACCAATCATGATAACGTTATCGTCGCGGCGCATTTCTTCGCGCATGCCTTCCCGGATGGCCTGACTTACACTTTGCCTGCTCATCTTGCGACACTCCTCTCGTTATCGAACGAATACACGTCATCAGCCACAGTGCTTGGATCCGGATAGGGGGAGTTCTGCGCAAACTCGAAAGCAGCTTCGATTTCGGCGCTCATTGCTTCGTCGACAGCGGTAATTTCTTCCTCACTTACATTGCTCGACAACAGATATTTCCTGAACCGCTCAATGGCATCGTTCTGCTTGGCTTCTTCAAGATAGCTTGCGGGCCGATAGGATGCGGGATCTCCGCAATAATGCCCCATGTGGCGATAGGTCATGCATTCGACGATCGATGGCCCCATCCCGGCACGAGCGTGTGCGACTGCTTCCTTGACAGCTTCATACACAGCCAGAACGTCATTCCCATCAACTGTTTTTCCGGGAATGTTATAAGCCTTCGCCCTTACAGCGATCGTGTCGGTATTTGTTACGCTATCGATCGGAACGGAAACGCCATACCGATTGTTCTCGCAAAGGAAGATAACCGGTAAGCTCCACGCAGCCGCCATATTTATGCTCTCGTGGAAAGTGCCGTTATTTGATGCGGAATCTCCGAAGAAGCACAAAGTAACTTCACTTGTTCCCTTGATCTTCGAAGTCAGAGCTGACCCGGTTGCGATAGGAATGCCGGCGCCAACAATTCCGTTAGCCCCCAGAATTCCCAGGCTCACATCGGCAATGTGCATGGAGCCGCCTTTTCCGCCGCAATAACCGGTAGCTTTACCGAATAGCTCAGCCATGGCCATGTCGGTGCGCAGCCCCTTGCAGATGCAGTGACCGTGGCCCCTGTGCGTCGAGGTTATAAAGTCCTGCGCTTCCAGTGCCTGGCTTGCTCCAACCGCAGTCGCTTCCTGACCAATGCAAAGGTGGATATTACCGGCGAGCATACCTTTCGTGAAACAATCTGCAGCCTTGGTTTCAAACTTGCGGACACGGACCATGTTTTCATACATGGCCATGATCAGCTCTTTTGGATAGGTATTTTGCTTACTCAATTCAGATCTCCTCTTAACAGCCCCAATTTCCGAATAGAAATACTATCTCTGCATATTACAATTCATATTCTTCGTTACCGAAGGAATTGGTGCGTTAAAGGCGTCTCATCAACATTATGGTTGGTAGTTTTGTTGATGAGACGCACATAGAAAGACATTTATATTTCGAACAACTTGTCACGCGCCCTGTTTGGTAGCTAACGCACTATCTTCCGCTTTTGATTTCTTGAGACAGAACACCATGACAGCACTCAAAAGCAGCGATCCGGCCAGGTAGTAATAAGCAAAAACGTGATTTCCTGTGACGTCCTTGATGACACCGATGGCGTAAGGACCAAGGAAGCCACCAATATTGCCGACAGAGTTGATAAGACCCGTCGCGCCGGCCGCCGCGGCACCTGTCAGGAATGTCGTCGGGATGGACCACCACGTCCCCATAGGAGCGTAAGTACCAACGGCAACGATGATAACCGAGATGAAAGCGATAACCGGGCTGTTGGATGCCGCGCCAATGAAAAAGCCGACCGATGCAAAAGCCAATGGCAGGGAAACATGCAGGCGGTATTCTTTCTTCGCAGAAGCGGAGTTACCAAGCAGGATCATGACGACAAGAGCAATCGTCATAGGAATGACCGCAGCAAACCCGACTTCGGAAGCACTCCAGCCAGTTGCCGAAGCCAGAACCTGTGGCATCCAGAAGTTGAATCCCCAAAATCCGGTAATCCAGAAGAAATACGTTGCGCAAAGATAGAGAACCTTCTTGTCGAGCAACGCCTGGGTGATGGTGAAATGCTTTGCCTTTACCTTAGTCTCGTTCTCGGTTTTCAAAGTCGTGATGAGATACTGTTTTTCTTCATCATTCAGCCAGGAGACTTCGGCTGGATTGTCTTTGATGCCGAACAGGAAGACGAAGCCGTAAAGAACGGTAATTCCTCCCTCGAGAAGGAACAGGCTCTGCCAGCCTTTAAATCCAAAGGGTGTCAACTCAACCATCCATCCCGCCAGCGGCGCACCGATGATCGCGGAGAACAGGAGTGAGGTTAATGTGATGGAGATAGCTCGGGCTCGTGTTTCGGAAGTGAACCAGCGTGGAATTATGCTCGCATAGACCACGGGATAGAAGCTCGCCTCACAGGCACCGAGAAGGAACCGCAGAATATAAAAATGCCACTCATTTTGCATGAAAGCCATCAGCATGCATGTGGCGCCCCACGTGAACAGAATGCGGGCGATCCATTTGCTGGGGCTCCAACGTTCTGCAATCAATGCTCCAGGTACTTCGAACAGCACATAACCAGCAAAGAAAATACCTGCGCCCATTCCGTAAACGGAAGCTGTAAATCCCAAATCCTGATTCACGTGAGAAGCAGCAAAACTGATATTAACACGATCTAAAAAGGCTAGAATTGAAGCAATAAATAATGGAAACAGGATATGAATTATTGCTTTTTTTCGACACTCTTCTTAACTGCACTAAGTTCCATGTTTATCTCCGTATCCTTGAGGTTGCCCCCAGAATATTTATTCTATTTTTTACTAAGGTTTTACAAGACATAAACTTTTCATCTGAGTTTTTTGATACTTTCCTACAAACAAACCTCTCTTGAATTTTTAGTGAGCACATATGTGAGATTTATATTCAGCAACCAAAAATGCTTTAGCGCCTCATGAACCCTCCATCGACAACGAGGGTATCTCCCGTAATGAAATCAGATTCTTCCGACGCCAGAAAAACCACGGCATTCGCTATATCTGCCGGCTTTCCAGCACGACCGAGCGGAATCTGGTTAATAAGGGCGGCCCGCTTATCATCGGCAATGACCGAGGTCATATCGGTGTCTGTCAGTGCCGGCGTAATGGCATTCGCGCGAATTCCGAAAGCTCCTCCCTCGCGAGCCAATCCCTTGGTAAAGGCAATTACACCGGCTTTTGACGCCGCGTAGCAGGAGTTTCCGAGCAAGCCACCGCCCACGAAACCCGCAACAGATGCCATATTGACGATCTTTCCGTAACGCGCCGCCTGCATTTGCGGAAGCACCGCCTTCGCGGTCAGAAACATGCTGCGTAAATTGACAGCCATGACTAGATCCCACTCTTCCGGAGTTATTTCCAGAACAGTACCTGTGCGCACGATGCCCGCGTTATTGACGAGAACGGTCAAGTGCATCCATTGCGAAAACAGATCATCGGCCATGGCTGAAACAGCCTCGGGAGAAGAAACATCTCCAACAAGAGGGATAGCCTGTCCGCCCCCAGCGATGATTTCTTCACACACGGCTTTCGCATGCTTCTCATTGAGGTCATTAACTGCAACAGCTATCCCCTTGTGCGCAAGGGCCAATGCTATGGCACGTCCGATGCCTTGCCCTCCGCCTGTCACAAGAGCTGTTTTCATTTCCGGTTTAACCGCAGACATTCGATACTCCCAGGCCATCAAATAATCACACGTTCTCTAAAGTAGATTTTTAGAGAACTGTTTTTTATAACAGCTTAGATATGAAACACTTCACGATATTTATTTTAGTTATTCTTTTTGAAATGAAACAATGGGAATCGCAAGACATCATCGAATTCCCTGACCATCCGCCCCGATCTCGCAATGGCGATAGAAATTTCCATCGTCGCGCAAACGAGGCATCCCGGCATCATGTGGCCAGCGAGCAATTGACCATTCACGTCGCACATCAACGCGTGCAGATGAACATCGGCCTTGCCATCGAACTTACCGACCGTACCCTGTCCGCTTATGACCTCATTCGGCTCGATAGATACAATGGTATCTCTGTAGGCGATGCCCGTTACGTTTTCCGGGTTGGCCTTTACAAACGTGTAAGACGTTTTTTTGAGGCTGCCTATGCAGCTTGTTATTGTTCCGTATTCCACGCCCGCTTCAGCACAAGCTCCCTTGATACCTTCAATGAGATCTTCGCCGGGACTAAGGCGCAGGAAAAGAAAACTATCATTTCGCTCTACAAAAAATTCCATCTCAACCTCTTTTTATCTGGATTTTAAGATTAATAACCGGCCCTCATTCGTCTCATTCTTGCAACAACCTGATCTTCCGCCCCGAGTGAACGATCAGCCTGCTCCATTCTGTTTTGAGGATCCCCCGGCTCCAAAAGACTGGAAGCAATTTCATAGCGCTATTATTTCAGTACACGACGCTCCCCAAGTTCTCATTCATCTAACTTCTCAAACCTTGCCCTGCCCCGTTCAATAAGAAACAAATTAATAGTATAGTTTTTATGAATTAAATTAAAAACTCGTATTCAACTGAAATAACATTAGATTCGATTCTTATTATTATTTTTTGAAACATAGCAATATTGAGACTAATCTACCCATTAGATTAGTTGGAATTCCATTCCAGATAATATGGCTTCCGTTACCAACTCTCATTTTTCTTTTGTTAACATAGCGCTGCGTTCTTGATAAGGCACCAAATGACGCAGGCATGGATAATTACATGAATTTTCCTATTTACGCGGCTTCTTATACCTTTCTTTTGAAAATATAGAAAAATAAAATTATTTTTTACTGGCAACAGAAAAAAATAATATTATAAATTTTGACGATAATTATTTCAGAAATTCTCATACCGGAAAAAAATCGAAACCGGATATTTATTATGCTCCACAAGTTTTTGTTACAGCTCGCACCACCGGCACAATTACGTTGAATGAAAATTCGCCGCTAATGGTTGTTATGAATCTATGAGAATCCGGACTCGATAACGAGGCCCGTTCACCACCTTGGCAAAGGCATGCGACAGGACGCCAGTCTTCAAGAGCGACGGCTAATCGCCGATCCCGCGTCTACCCAACGCAGCGTTATGAACCTTCAGTTCATGACTGTTTTTCTTCAGCAATTTTTCCATAGAATTTAGCCAATTTCTGAACAGGGAACTGCACTGAAAAATATGATGGAAGCAAGCGTATTTTGGAATCAAAGTCCGATGCATTTGAGTAGCTGATTTAAGAACAATAATATTTCATTCTTAGATAACAGAAAAATTCTCATTGGATGAAACGCGAAAAATCACTTTATATCAATATATTACTCTCATCAAAACAATGGGTGACTTCGTGTATTCAC
>Ga0153997_1000016_pt1 | contig 60968 bp, 45 predicted proteins | sample TSNC081MetaG_FD_104750 | JGI IMG/M metagenome (GOLD analysis project Ga0153997, IMG submission 104750) | Attine ant fungus gardens microbial communities from North Carolina, USA - TSNC081 MetaG | ecosystem: Host-associated > Fungi > Mycelium > Unclassified | place: USA: North Carolina, Lumber...
AGATATATTGATGACAGCCGATATGCAAAAGCCTATATAGAGTACAAGAGTAAAAGTAAAAGCAAATTCCAGATTGTGCAGGAACTCTCTGCGAAAGGAATAGAAAAGGAAATAACCAGGCAGGCTTATGAGGAGTCTGGTAAAAATAGTGAGTATATACTAATAAAAAAAATAATTATAAAAAAAAGAATAGATCTAGAACATGCCACCAGAGATGAATTACAAAAATTATACCAGTTTTTAATGCGAAAAGGGTTTAAATATGGAGACATTCAAGTGGCACTTGGGAGTATGGAAGAAGTCCTCCTATAGATAGTATTGCAAATATTCTGTATATTGTTCAGATCGCTCTCAAGGAATCTCGTCTGTCTTTGAATCCATAGGATCAATCTCTGGTTGGACTTGGCATGGCAAAAGCCAAAATAGAGATGGGAAAGCGAGAACATCTGACAAATCAAATCGAAGGGATGCGGAAGGTAAAATGTTCCTTGAAATCTCGTACGTCTTAGAATACAAAATGCCTACAGCGAAAATAATTCTACAATGACATTTACTTGACATAAATGCTAAAACAGTATAGAATTTAAGTGTTGTATTTATGTACAATGAAAACTAAATAAGGAGGTGCTCCTGTGGCAGAATATGCAATACCTATTATTATTGCAGTACTAATTGCACTAATTATATTTATCCCATTGTCTTGCGTATTGGCAATTTCGTTTAGAAAGAAATTTGTTGAATCCAAAATTGGAAGTGCGGAAGAAAAAGCAAGGGTAATTATAGATGAGGCACTAAAAGTTGCAGAGACAAAGAAAAGGGAAGCCTTGCTTGAAGCCAAAGAAGAGACATTAAAAGCGAAAAATGAATCTGAAAAGGAAAACAAGGAAAGACGAGTAGAGTTGCAACGTTATGAAAAAAGAGTGTTAGCCAAAGAAGAGACATTAGAAAAGAAATCAGAAGCAATTGAAAAAAGAGAATCTGGATATATAGCAAAAGAAGAGGAACTAAAAAAGAAGAGAAAAGAAGTAGAGTCATTAGGATCTAAAAGATTACAGGAACTGGAAAGAATTTCAGGTCTAACCTCCGAACAGGCAAAAGATTATCTTTTAAAAACAGTTGAAGACGAAGTAAAACATGACACAGCAAAGATATTCAAAGAACTGGAATCAAGAGCAAAAGAAGATGCAGATAAAAAAGCAAAGGATTATGTTGTAACTGCAATTCAAAAATGCGCAGCAGATCATGTGGCAGAAACTACAATATCTGTTGTACAACTTCCTAATGATGAAATGAAGGGAAGAATTATTGGTAGAGAGGGAAGAAACATTCGTACCCTGGAAACCTTGACAGGTGTAGATTTGATTATTGATGATACACCAGAAGCAGTAATTTTATCAGGGTTTGATCCAATTAGAAGAGAAGTGGCAAGAATTGCCTTAGAGAAATTAATCGTGGATGGAAGAATTCATCCGGCTAGAATTGAAGAAATGGTTGAAAAAGCACAAAAAGAAGTAGAAATAATGATGCGCGAAGAAGGTGAAGCTGCTACTTTAGAGGTAGGAGTTCACGGGATTCATCCGGAAATCGTTCGTCTCCTGGGACGAATGAAATTTAGGACAAGCTATGGGCAAAATGCCTTGAAGCATTCTATAGAGGTAGCTCATTTATCAGGTCTGCTAGCTGGTGAAGTTGGTGTTGATATTAGAATGGCAAAAAGAGCCGGTATATTACATGATATTGGTAAGTCAATTGATCATGAAATGGAAGGATCGCACATACAGATTGGTGTTAACATTTGTAGAAAATATAAAGAATCCCCAATCGTAATAAACGCTGTAGAGTCTCATCATGGTGATGTGGAGCCGGAAAGTCTAATTGCCTGTATTGTGCAGGCGGCAGATACAATTTCTGCAGCAAGACCAGGTGCTAGAAGAGAAACACTTGAAACTTATACCAACCGCTTAAAACAATTAGAAGACATAACAAACTCTTTTTCCGGAGTAGACAAGTCTTATGCAATTCAAGCTGGTAGAGAAGTTCGAATTATGGTTGTTCCTGATCAAGTGAATGATACGGAAATGGTATTATTGGCTAGGGATATTGCGAAACAGATTGAAGCCGAATTAGAATATCCAGGTCAGATTAAAATAAATGTAATCCGAGAGAGTAGAACCACTGATTATGCTAAGTAGTTGTAACTAATCAAATCCCCTTGTAAACCAATATGGTTTATAAGGGGATTTTTTTAACTTTCGCAGTGTATTTCCTATGGGTGAAAAATGCGGAACATAATTGAATAGTAACCAATCTTTATAAATGGATAGCATGTTTTATAAACTCACACATATAATGATATTAGTTGATTCATAAAGAGTTGTATTAAGTGGCGGACCTACCCTTAACCACGGTGCGTATTACTTTGCGGGATGAGGGTATAAAGGCTGTCATATTCAAACATGATAAGGAGTGAGCATGTGAAGATACCAAGATTAAAGAATGATTTAGTACATTTTAAATTATTTGCGACGATATTTATGCTGGGATTTGTTGCAGGCATATTCCTGGCAAATGTAGCAGGAAAAAGCTATTTAAGTCAGTCGGGAATACTAAGTGATTATTACTTATCAAAGTACAAGTATATGGAAATAGATTCGGCTGGTCTTTTTCTTTTTATCTTACAAAAAAGATTAAAATGGATTCTGATTTTATGGGGTATAGGGTTTACCATATTAGGAGCGCCATTGGTGTTAGCTTATAGCGGCTGGATTGGTTTTTCGGCTGGACTCATTTTGTCAGTATCCGTAATTCGATTTGGATTTGTGGGTGTTATTTTCTGCGCAGTGGGTATTTTCCCACAAGGGCTTATTTATATGCCAGCACTCGTTTATTTTGCCGAACATATATATATAATGTCTCAATCTAAAGTGTACGGTTCAAGTTTTACGGCAAATTTTAAAATGGTTCATTCGAAAATAGGAAACAAACAGAGCTTTGATTCACTGAGACGAACGAATAATAAGATTTCGCTGTCACAATATATTGGGATTCTTCTCATAGTATTTTTACTCTTTATGATAGCCGGGCTCATGGAAAGTTACATAAATCCGATAATTATAAAAAATTTTTTAAAAAATCTATAATATTTATAAAAAAACTTATGAATACTTCATACAACATATTGTACACACAAAAAATGTGTAATCGATATGTTGTATTATTGTACAATAAGCCTAAAAATTCAAGATAAATTTGGGAAAATGATATTTGATTTTATTAAAATTGTTGATATAATATAGAATATGTCGTAATATCGGATGAGAGATTGGTATGAAGCAGGGTTCTTAAAAATTGGAATTGAGGGTTAACAATAATGCAAAAAGAGATTGATGATTTTATTGGGTATTTACATACTGTTAAAAAAACTACGTACAACACAGAAATATCATATAGGCGGGATTTATTTAAAATGGTTCAGTTCTTAGAAGGACAAGGAGTTGAATCCATGGAAAAGGTAAGTATGACGAACCTTAATTCGTATATGGTTTTTTTAGAGACCCAGAAATTTGCAGCCGCTACTATTTCTCGCAATGTGGCATCTATAAAAGCTTATTTTAATTACTTAGTAAAGCAGAAGAAAATACCTGTAAATCTTGCAGAAGATATAAAAGCACCAAAGATTGATAAAAAGATGCCGGATATATTGTCTGTGGAAGATGTAGTCAAACTGTTGGAAGAGCCCAAAAGAGACAATCCCAAGGAGATACGCGACAGAGCTATGTTGGAATTATTGTATGCAACAGGCATACGTGTAACGGAACTTTTGACATTGAAGGTTTCAGATATAAATTTGGAATTAAATTATATTGTCTGTAAGGATAGGGATAAGAAAAGGGCAATACCATTTGGTGAGATTGCTAAGGCTGCATTGCAAAAATACTTAATAAGGTCAAGAGATGAATTACTGGGAATATGCGAGAATGATATACTATTTGTGAATTGTTCAGGAAAACCGATGAGCAGACAAGGGTTTTGGAAGCTGCTGAAGCATTACGCAAGTAAAGCGGGACTAAGAAAAGAGATTACACCACATACCTTAAGGCATTCCTTTGCAGCACATTTGGTTGGCAATGGAGCGGATTTAAAGTCGGTACAAGAGATGATGGGACATTCAGATATTTCCACAACACAGGTTTATATGATGGTAAATGCAAATAAAGTGAGAAGTGTATATCAGAAGACACATCCAAGATCTTAGAGAATCGAAGTGTATTAAAATTAAGCGAGGAAGATGTTGGAAGCGATCCCCCGAGGCGCAAGAGTTCGCAAAGCGAACTCTTAGCTCAACTAAGATAAAAAAGCCTATAAAATGGACCATTTTTCGATCCAATCCTCCAACAGGATTGTCTACTTATTACGCTGATTAGCAGTGTTCAGCTATATAGTAAAGTAATTCTTCGGAATCTTCCCATCCAAGGCAGGCGTCTGTAATGGATTTTCCATATGTTAACGGTTCCCTGCCGATTTTCTGAGTGCCTTCTACCAAATAGCTTTCAATCATGACTCCTTTTACTAATTCATTAATTTCAGTTGATTCACTGCGGCTGTGAAGTATTTCCTTAATGATTCTGATTTGCTCACGGTGCTCTTTGTTCGAGTTGGAATGATTTGCATCTACAAGTACAGCAGGATTTTTCAAATCGCGTTCCTGATACATGATGAATAAAGTGATTAAGTCTTCATAGTGATAATTAGGCAAGTTATTGCCGCGTTTATTTGTGGCACCACGAAGAATCAAATGTGCTAATTCATTTCCGGAAGTTCTCACTTCCCAATTGCGATAGATAAAGTTGTGCTGTGCCTGTGCAGCAACTGCTGAGTTTAACATTACACTAAAATCCCCGCTCGTTGGGTTTTTCATTCCTGCAGGAATATCTACACCGCTTGCTACGAGACGATGTTCCTGATTTTCTACAGAGCGGGCGCCAATTGCTACGTAAGAGAGTATATCTGAAAGAAACATCCAGTTTTCAGGATATAACATTTCATCAGCAGCAGTGAGACCGGATTCCTCTACAGCGCGGATATGCATTTTTCTCATTGCGATAAGTCCTGCCAATAGATCCGGCGCTTTCTTAGGATCCGGCTGATGAACAATCCCCTTATAACCTTCACCGGTAGTTCTGGGCTTATTGGTGTATATCCTTGGTATAAGAATAAGTTTATCCTTTACTTTATCCTGAACTTTTGCTAATCTATTTACATATTCACAGACAGCATCTTCGTTATCAGCGGAACATGGTCCGATAATGACGATAAATTTATTGGATGTTCCGGTAATAACATCCGCAATCTCTTTGTCGCGATGTTTCTTTATTTGTTCAATCCGCTCCGAAAGGGGGTATAGTTCACGAATATCTTTTGGAGTTGGAAGCTTATTAATAAATTCAATACTCATTCTAATTCTCCTTTGTTTATTAAGGGTCTGTACAAACAGATCCTAATGTGATAGTTTCAAGTGTGAAAGCAAATTTATTATAATATAAATTTTAGCAAAAGTCGACCACTATTTGTAATACGGGTGAAGATATAAGCTATTTTCTCTTTATTTTTTTCACATTAATGGATCTCAAACAATATAATATAGTTAAATAGAGTATACATACAATTGATAACTCTATCACAAGTGCAAGAAGAATTGAAGTATGAAGCAGCCTGTTTAAAATTCCCCGTATCAAAAAAGTAATACCTATACTAATTCCTAAAGCGAAAACAGGTTTTAGTATTCCTTCATACGGATTGAAATCAAGCTTAGTATAACTACGCAGTGAATGTACACAAAGAAAAGTAATGACCAGTTCACTAGCAAGTAAGCCCCATAAATAGCCTACAATACCAAAATATGGTATAAGAAAAAACACAAATAGAATGCGAATGGATAGTCCGATTGAGTTATGGATAAACGAGGAACTGGTTTTCCCAAGTCCATTTAGTATGCTTGTTAAGGTGGTAGTCATATATAGGAATGGGCATATCCAGGCGAGTATTATAATAAATGTCCCCGATAAGGCAGAGTCAAAAAGTGCAACACCTACGCTGGGACCATAGGTCAGAAAGCAGCCGGTACAGAAAATACCCAGAATCAAACAGTATTTAATTGTGCTATCTATGGATTTTGAAATTAATTGCTTATTTCCCGTGGCCTGCGCTTCTGCAATAGTGGGAAGGAGCATAACAGAGACAGAATTTGTAATCGCAGAGGGAAATAAGATTAATGGAAGGGACATTCCGGTTAAAACCCCATATGTGCTTAATGACTCTGCTACACTCATACCATATTCCCTGAGTTTTCCAGGAATCAAAATAGCCTCTGCACTTTGTAATATATTTATAAGTACTCTATTTGCCGTTAAGGGTACAGAGAGAGAGAGAATTTTTTTGGCGTATGGAAAGTAACTTGTCAGCGTAAGTTTTGGCAAAGACACTCTTAAAAGTCGTCCTATAAGCGATGTGCTGCAAAACAGCATGGCAACAAATTCACCAGCCACAATACCGAATACTGCAATTGCTGGTGTGACCGCCATCTTATTTTCTTTTAATACGAAACAGATTATGTAGGAGGCGAGGACGCGTACAACTTGCTCAATTAATTGGAAAGTAGCAGGAAAATGTGCCTTTTTTAAGCCATAGTAATACCCATTTACACAGGCATGTATGGCTCCGCTTGGAATGGAAAATGCAAGGATTTTAAGTAGATCAGCACATCGTGGCTCGTCTAGTATGTTCACGGCAAAAAATGTGGAGTTTCGATATAGTATAATTGAAACTAAGATAGATAGTGTGAGTGAGATACTAAGACCAACTACTAGAATATCTTTCGCAGTTTTTTCGTCTTTTGTGGCAATTTTAGACGCTACAAATCTGGATATGGAGGTTTGAATACCAGCGGCGGTAAGGGAAAAACACATGGTATAGATAGGAAAGATTAATTGGTATATCCCCACACCTTCAGCACCGATGGTATGAGATAAATAAATACGGTAAAAGAACCCTATAATTCGACTTATAAATCCAGTAAGAGTTAATATAATAGTTCCTTGAATTAAGCTATATTTCTTTTTCATAACAACTCCCATCTGTCCCCATAGGTGGACATATAAATCAGGAGTGTGAATGATGCTTTCACACTGCACCTAATATACTTGTTTTCTCTAATTATATTCATGGCAAATGCTTGACAGAACAAAGGTGAGGTGATATTCTAGGAATAAGCTAAAATCCTAGTATTTTACTCGGATTTACAATGGAAATTTTAAATAGAAGGTGATAGTGTGAAAAAAATGCGTTTCACACTTCCTATTTGAGTAGTATCGCAGGATTTCCTTCGATATGTATGGAGGTATAGCATGAAACTCTCTACTAAGGGAAGATATGGTCTTAGAGCGTTAATAGATTTGGCGGTGTATAGTGAAAAGGAAGTGGTATCGATTAGCAGTATTGCATCCAGAGAGAATATATCATTAAGCTACCTAGAGCAGTTGGTTGCAAAACTAAAGAAAGCTGGTCTCGTAGTAAGTGTAAGAGGAGCAGGTGGAGGTTATCAATTGGCCAGAGATGCCGCAGATATATCAGTGGGAGATATTTTGAGAGCCTTGGAAGGAAATCTGGACGCAGTGGAGTGTCCCGGGTTAAGCAGCTCATGTGAGGATGCAGATACATGCGTAACTAAATTTGTGTGGGAAAAGATTAACAATTCCATTACAAAGGCGGTAGATGAGATTACCTTAGAACAGTTGGTATACGAAAGTAAAAAGGTCCAGTTCAAAGGGCAAAAAGGTGTATCGGAATGTCAGAATTAAGGAGAGTATTTATTTATGAATAGGATAATATATTTAGATAATGCTGCCACAACAAGAACAGCACCGGAGATAGTAGAAGCTATGCTGCCATACTATGGTGAGTTGTACGGGAACCCATCCAGTGTTTATGAACTGGCAGGTGCAAGTAAAAAGGCTATCGTAGAATCCAGGGAAGAGATTGCGAATGCCATAGGATGCGATGCAAATGAGATTTATTTTACTGCAGGCGGCACTGAATCTGATAACTGGGCACTCATTGCAACTGCTGAGGCGTATGCCCGGAAGGGGAATCATATTATCACCACGAAGATAGAACATCATGCTATTTTACACACATGTGAGTATTTGCAAAAAAAAGGGATTGAAGTCACATATATAGATGTGGATGAATTTGGGGTTGTTAAATTAGAGGAATTAAAAAAAGCAATCAGGACGACTACAATTTTGATCTCAGTTATGTTTGCGAATAATGAAATCGGAACAATTCAGCCAATAAAAGAAATTGGTGAAATTGCTAAGGGAAATGGAGTACTATTTCATACGGATGCAGTGCAGGCAATTGGTCAGATTCCGATTCAAGTAGACGATTATCATATTGATATGCTTAGTTCCAGTGCCCACAAGATTAACGGACCAAAGGGGATTGGGTTTTTATATATTAGGAATAATGTGAAAATACGTTCCTTCATTCATGGAGGAGCGCAGGAAAGAATGCGCCGTGCAGGTACAGAAAATGTTCCAGGTATTGTGGGATATGGTGTTGCGCTTAAAAGAGCCATGGCAGGCATGGAAGAAAGAACAAAGAAAGAAACTGCACTCAGAGAATATTTAATAAACAGGATGATAAAAGAAATCCCATATACAAGAGTAAATGGACATCGGACAAAACGCCTGCCTAATAATGTGAATTTGTCGTTCCAGTTTATTGAAGGCGGGTCTCTTCTCATTATGTTGGATATGGGAGGTATCTGTGCTTCCAGCGGATCAGCATGTACATCAGGGTCTTTAGATCCATCCCATGTGTTGCTGGCAATTGGATTACCTCATGATATTGCTCAAGGGTCGCTCAGATTAACGCTGGGCGCAGAGACGACAAAAGAGGAGCTGGATATTGTTATAGATCAGGTGAAAAAAAATGTGAAGAAATTAAGAGATATGTCACCGCTATATGAAGATTTTCTAACAGCTAAGAGCGAAAATCCGGTACACTAGAGCGTGTTTGAAAATTGCTTTCCGTAAGATGTGCGTCACACTTCGCGGGAGATTGGGTTCAAATGAAGGAGACGTAGCGGGCTACGTTAACTTCGACACTTGATTGGAAAAACACGAATGCAGGCGAACGATAAGAATACGCAGTATTACAGGCAGGATAATGCGAAAAACATTTTTTATATTAGCGCTCACATATATCTGCTAAAGCAGATATATGTGAGCTTGCTATATGCATGGAGGTTACAATGGAAAAAAAGAAAGTGGTTGTAGGAATGTCTGGGGGGGTTGATTCTTCTGTTGCTGCCAAATTATTAAAAGACAAAGGGTTTGACGTAATCGGAGTGACTATGCAGATTTGGCAGGACGATGAACGGTCGGCTCAGGAGGCCAATGGTGGATGCTGCGGTCTTAGTGCGGTGGATGATGCCAGAAGGGTGGCACAGGTACTGGGTATTCCCTATTATGTAATGAATTTTAAGAATGATTTTAAAGGAAAAGTCATTGATTATTTTATAGATGAATATTTGAAAGGAAGAACGCCCAATCCATGTATTGCGTGTAACCGCTACGTAAAGTGGGAATCTTTATTAAAACGCAGTATGGATATAGGTGCTGATTATATTGCAACCGGACACTACGCCAGAATAGAGCAATTGCCAAATGGCAGGTATACGTTAAAGAAGTCAGAGGCGGCTGCGAAAGATCAGACCTACGCTTTATACAATCTGACGCAGGCGCAGCTATCACGAACGCTAATGCCGGTGGGGGAATATACAAAAGATGAAGTCCGTGAAATAGCAAAAGGAATTAATCTTAGAATTGCAAACAAACCGGATAGCCAGGAAATCTGTTTTATTCCCGATAATAATTATGCGGATTTTATTGCGGAAAATACGGATCGAAAAATTGAAGAAGGTAGCTTTATTAATTCCAAAGGGCAGGTAGTTGGCCGGCATAAAGGGATAACACATTACACTGTGGGACAAAGGAGGGGGTTAAATGTTTCTATGGGACATCCTGTATTTGTGTTGGAAATAATTCCTGAAACCAATGAGGTGGTTATTGGAGATGGGGATGAAGTATTTGCACTCGGTTTGACTGCTAATAATCTGAATTTCATGTCCATTGAAGATATGGATGGAGAAATGCAGGCAATGGCTAAGATAAGATATAATCACAAAGGTGCTGCCTGTACTATAAAGAAGACATCGGAAGGAAGGATGGAATGTATTTTTGATGAGCCACAGAGAGCCATAAGTCCTGGACAAGCGGTAGTGTTTTATGATGGCGATTATGTTGTGGGGGGTGGAACAATTCTATCCTCTATAAAATAATACGCATGCGATAGCCTGTCTGAAAAATCATTGCACCAAGCTGCGCACCATACTTTGCGGTCTGCTTCCCCCAACTTGGTCAGGGAAGTCCGCTATGCTTTTCAAATCAGGACTTCAATCCCAGAAAATGGGACGCACAGCTTGTTACAATTATTTTTCAAATGCGAATCGGTCAGAAAAAAATATAGAAAAAGAATTATTTTACTTGTCAAACATAAAATCTTATGGTAAGATACATAACTAAGTAAAGGCTGTGAAAGAGACTCTTGTTTTTGGAACTTGACAGGAAAGTGGCGTCACCGACTGAGAGCACCGCTAGAGGAATAAAACAAAGGGAACACTCTGGAGCCGATACATCGAAAAGTTTTTTAACCTAGTAGGTTTATCCGTGACATGCGTTAAATGTAAGAGAGGTTCAGGTTTATAGTCCCTTAACTTGAACAATGCGGGTGGCACCGCGGGAAAAGTTTATCCCGTCCTGGAATATGAATAATATTCCAGGACTTTTTTGCTTTATAGGTTTAGGTATCAAAAAGTTGCTTTAGTTCGAAAAGCGAACTCTTTGTTTGCCGGAAGCAACGAGCCAGATGAGAGCTCAAGCAAATAAAAAAATGTCCAATAAAGTGGGCGGATGGGAGTAATTATGAAATCAGTTTCAGGACAAATCAAAAAGCAAACGTTAGAAATCATTGCGTTATTATGTGAGGTAAAGTCAGGAGAAGAAGTATGCATAAATGGTGCAGTACACTCTATTCGTAATATGGGCGAAATTGCATTTGTTATCCTTAGAAAGAGAGACGGTCTTCTCCAATGTGTATACCAAGCAGGAAAGACAAATATTGCACTTTCCATGCTTCACGAAGGAACTACAGTAGAGGTAAAAGGAGTTGTACAACAAGAGGAGAGAGCATCTAATGGTATAGAGGTTAGAATGCGGGAAGTAAAGATTTTATCTCAGCCTGTAAATCCAATGCCAATTCCCATAGGTAAATGGAAATTGAACACATCACTGGAGACAAAGTTGAATTTACGTCCCGTCTCTTTACGAAATATTAGAGAGCGGGCAATATTTAAATTACAGGAAGGTCTGGCAAGGGGATTTAGAGAATTTCTGTTTAGAGAAGGATTTACAGAAATAAGAACTCCTAAAATCAATTCCAAAGGAGCTGAAGGTGGTTCCAATATTTTTAAACTGGATTATTTTGATAAAAAAGCAGAACTCGCACAAAGTCCTCAGTTCTATAAACAAATGATGGTGGGTGTGTTTGACAGAGTATTTGAAACGGCGCCGGTATTTCGTGCAGAAAAGCATAATACCACAAGACATATGAATGAATATACGAGCCTTGATTTTGAGATGGGATATATTGATGGCTTTGAAGACATTATGGAAATGGAAGCCGGGGTTTTACAGTATATGATGAACCTTCTAAAGAATGAGTATGCCAGGGAATTAAAAATATTAAATGTCACACTGCCTAGAGTAGAGCATATTCCAGTTGTTCGATTTGACGAAGCAAAGCAAAAGGTTTCTGAAAAATATAAGCGAAACATTAGAAACCCATTTGATTTAGAGCCGGAAGAAGAGATATTAATCAGTCGTTATTTTAAGGAAGAGGAAGATGCGGATTTTGTCTTTGTAACGCATTATCCTACTAAGAAACGTCCGTTTTACACAATGGAGAATCCGGAGGATGAAAGATTTACATTAAGTTTTGACCTGCTGTTTAAAGGAATGGAGGTTACCACAGGCGGTCAGAGAGTTCATGATTATCAAATGCTGGTGGATAAAATTCATAGAAGAGGTATGGATACAGAAGGTATGGAACACTATTTAATGGCATTTGAGTATGGTATGCCTCCACATGGAGGTCTTGGGCTTGGCCTGGAACGGCTTACTATGAAGCTAATAGACGAACAAAATGTGAGAGAAACAACTTTGTTCCCCAGAGATTTAAGCAGATTAGAGCCGTAAAAAAACTTGGGGTATGCGTCAGGTGCGCAGATGGGAGCAAGTATAAAAATAAATTTTAACACTACCTATTTGTGCAGTATCGCAGGCGGGCCTACGATATGCAGAAGGGTTGAAAGAAAATCTAGGAAAAGGAGCCGGCAGCAACGCAGGAAAGTCTGCGGTATGCATGGGAAAAATATGAAAATAACAGATGAAATTATGGACTACTTAGGAATTTTAGCGAAACTGGATTTGCAGGAAGAGGAAAAGAAACAGGCAGCAGGCGATATGGAGCGGATGTTAGATTACGTAGATATGCTGAATAAATTAGAAACAAGTGATGTAGAACCTATGTCTCATATATTTTCAGTACAGAATGTATTCAGAGATGATGTGGTAACAAATAGAGATAATTCACAAGAGATTCTGGCAAATGCTCCGGCAAAAAAAGACAATGCATTCAGAGTACCAAAGACTGTAGAATAGGAGGAGTGTAAATGGGTATGCTAACTATGACAGCACTTGAAGCTGGGAGATTAATAAGGGAAAGGCAAATATCAGCCGTAGAATTAACCAAAGCCGCATTGCAACAGATAGATCGTTTAGAGGACAAAGTCCACAGTTTTGTAACAGTAGATGATAAAGGTGCGCTTAATCAAGCTGAGTCGGTACAAAAGCAGGTAAATGAGGGTATATTAACGAATCCTTTGGCAGGTGTTCCAATGGCAGTAAAAGATAACATGTGCACACAGGGATTAAAAACCACTTGCAGTTCTAAGATTCTGTCAAATTTTGTACCGTCCTATTCCTCTGTTGCCGTTTCAAATTTACAATCTGCGGGAGCGGTTATTTTAGGAAAATCAAATATGGACGAATTTGCCATGGGAAGTACAACAGAGACTTCCGCTTTCGGACCAACTATGAATCCATGGAATTTGGAGAATGTACCAGGGGGTTCCTCGGGCGGTTCCTGTACAGCGGTAGCATCAGAAGAGTGTTTTTATTCATTGGGCTCCGATACAGGTGGTTCCATTAGACAACCAAGCTCATTTTGTGGAGTAACTGGCATCAAGCCAACCTATGGAACTGTTTCGCGTTATGGACTCATTGCCTATGCATCCTCTTTAGACCAGATAGGACCTATTGCTAAAGACGTATCGGACTGTGCAGCAATTTTAGAGACCATTTCATCATATGATGTGAAAGATAGTACTTCCATAAAAAGAAACGACTATGATTTTACATCGGCTCTGGTAGACGATGTAAAAGATATGAAGATTGGAATTCCCAGAGATTATTTGACAGATGGTTTGGATAAGGAAGTAAAAGAACATATTCTTAAAGCTGTAGAAATTCTTAGAGAACGCGGTGCCATTGTGGAGGAGTTCGATTTAAGTCTGGTGGATTATGCGATTCCAGCATATTATATTATCGCATCCGCAGAGGCAAGCTCGAACTTGTCCAGATTTGATGGTGTGAAATATGGATACCGTGCCAAAGATACTGCAGATCTTCACCAAATGTATAAAAAGACCAGATCAGAAGGATTTGGTTCTGAGGTAAAAAGAAGAATTATTCTTGGCTCTTTCGTACTCAGCTCTGGTTATTACGAAGCTTATTATATCAAAGCATTGAAGACAAAGGCACTTATAAAAGAAGCATTTAACAAAGCATTTCAAAAATATGATATGATTCTTGGCCCAACAGCACCGACTACAGCACCAAAACTTTCTGAAAGTTTAAAAGAACCGTTGAAAATGTATCTTGGGGATATTTATACTATATCTGTGAATCTCTGCGGATTACCGGCCATTTCCGTCCCATGCGGCAACGACAGTAAGGGACTGCCTATTGGCTTACAGCTTATAGGGGATTGCTTCAAAGAAAAAAACATCATTCGCGCTGCTTTTAGCTATGAACAGACGAGAAGTTATAAAAGATGTAAATTAGCACAGAAGGGTGGGGAAAAGCATGAGTAAACAATATGAAACCGTAATTGGTTTGGAAGTTCATGTGGAACTTGCCACAAAAACAAAGATTTTTTGTGGATGCAGTGCCAAGTTTGGTGCCGTATCAAATACACACACTTGTCCGGTATGTACCGGTATGCCTGGTTCCCTTCCGGTTTTAAATAAACAGGTGGTGGAATATGCAGTAGCTGTTGGGCTTGCATGTGATTGTGATATCACACAATATTGTAAGTTTGACCGTAAAAACTATTTCTACCCGGATAACCCCCAGAACTACCAGATTTCCCAACTTTATTTACCCATTTGCAGAAATGGGAAAGTAGAAATAGAAGTAGATGGAAGAAAGAAAACGGTTGGCATTCATGAAATTCATATGGAAGAGGATGCGGGAAAGTTAATCCATGATGAATGGGAAGACTGTTCCTTAATAGATTATAATAGAAGCGGTGTCCCTTTGATAGAAATTGTTTCTGAACCGGATATGAGTTCCGCAGAAGAAGTAATTGCGTATTTGGACAAATTACGACTCATCATTCAATATCTTGGAGCATCTGACTGTAAACTACAGGAAGGCTCTATGAGAGCCGATGTTAACTTGTCTGTAAGGGAAATTGGAGCAAAAGAATTTGGAACAAGAACGGAGATGAAGAATCTAAACTCTTTTAAAGCCATTTCGAGAGCGATTAAAGGTGAAAGAGAACGTCAGATTGCGTTAATTGAGGATGGGAAAAAAGTAATTCAGGAGACTAGAAGATGGGATGATAATAAAGAACATTCCTATGCAATGCGCTCCAAAGAGGATGCGCAGGATTATCGCTATTTTCCGGAACCGGATTTGATGCCGATTTATATTAGTGATGAATGGATTGCAAGGATAAAAGCAGAGCAGCCGGAACTTCGCACAGAGAAGCAGAGAAGATATAAAGAAGAGTATGGCATTCCGGAATATGATATTAATATCATTACAAATGCAAAGGTACTTGCTGATATATTTGAGGCAACTATTGCAATCATAAATCGCCCTAAAGAAATCTCAAACTGGCTGATGGTGGAAAACATGCGCCTCTTAAATGAGAATCATTTGGAGTTGGAGGATATTCACTTTTCACCAGCCAATTTGGCAGGTCTGATACAATTAATTGAAGAGGGATGCATAAACAGGACAGTAGCCAAAGAGATTTTTGAAGAAATATTCAAACATGATATTGATCCCAGAGCGTATGTTGAAGAAAAAGGGTTAAATTTGGTGAACAACGAAGGTGAACTTCGTTCGGTTATAGAAAGAATCTTAGCGGATAACCCCAAGTCTGTGGAAGATTATCATAGTGGTAAAACAAAGGCGATGGGGTTTTTAGTTGGTCAGACAATGAAAAAGATGAAAGGAAAAGCAGATCCTGGTATAGTAAATAAAATAGTAATGGAACTGTTGTAAAAGCTTCAACAGTGGACGTAATCCTATTATGCATGATGGCAATCCGTATGCATGGTGTCCAAAAGGATTTTTCATCATATCATATATGATATAATCAATTTTGGAGGATCAATAATGGATATGATTGCGACGGTGATTCAGACAGATGCCGGACATTTGCTAGTTGAGAATTCGAGCACTGGCGAAGAAATCCTGGTTTTTTCACGCGATGCAGGGAACTTTTTTTTCGGAGATCGCATTTTAATTACATTTAATGGGGCGATAACACCTAGTATACCTCCCCAAATTGCTGCAATTTCGATTCAATGGCTGCCGGATTTTACATTTCCGCCAGAGCTGAATGAAGCCGAAATGAGAGCGACCATTCTTCAGAGAATGCACAATTCTCTTTTGGTGTGGGATATAGATAACAACAGCGATGTGATTGTCAGTTACACTTATTCCCATCATTTTTGTATCGGTCAGCAGGTTATTGTCAGATATGATAGTATCAAACTGAGTAATCCACCGGAGGCCACTGCAGTAGACATTATTTCAATTTGTTAGATGAGAGAATGCAGTGATATAGACAAGTACCACGTAACAACAAGCTGCGTGGTATTATCCCCCTGCGGTATTCGCCAAGTAAAGGAATGCAAGCATTCCACTTGGCGAAAGTATTTTCTTAATATAGGAAAATGCATCCTATAAAACAAAAACCCTTCGGGAGATGAGCACTCCGGAGTAAGGGAAGATGCCGCAAGCGTCCGCCGGAGGCACAAGTCCGCAAAGCAAATTTTTTGCACATCAGGATAGGGGGTTGTAGTCAATGGAAAAGTTTGATATAAGTATGGCAGGTGCACGAAGGAGAATGACGGAATGTATAAGGTATTGTTGGCGGATGATGAAGTTTTGATTCGAGAGGCGATTCGAGAGAACATCAAATGGGCAGAGTTGGGATATGAGTTGATCGATGTTTGTGAAAATGGTAAACGGGCAATAGAATCTATAAACCAGGAGAAACCTGATCTGATCATATCTGATATATGTATGCCTTATGTAGATGGACTTGAGCTGGCCAGATATGTATATGAGAATGATCCATCGATCAAGGTATTGATCATCAGTGGTTACGATAATTTTGAATATGCGAAGAATGCGATCAAATACAATGTGATGGAGTACATCTTAAAACCAATTACAGCAAATGAATTATCCAAGACCCTATGGGCGATCTGCGAAGAATTGAACGAAAAAAATCAAGAGAGCCGGAAGGTGAAAAGGCTGATTAAAGAGTATGAAAAAAGCAAAATTGTGCTGGCTGAAAAATACTTGAATGTTTTACTTCGAAAAAGTCAGGAGCAAACCGGTATTAAGGATCGTTTACGGGAGTATGGGATTTCAATGGAGGGAGAATATTTTTGCGTGGTACAGATTTGGTGCAGAACCTCATTTGATTTCAAAGGGTTCCTACATCTTGAACTACAGGATGAATTGGCTAACTTTGCAATTTTAAATGTGATAAGGGAAATGCTCCAAGACTCAAGACAGGCCATTATATTTCAAGACGGAGATAATGTTGGAACGATTATTTTTTCAGGCGAAAGCATTTATCAATTGGAAATGGCTGTAGGATGGAGATGTAAAAAAATACAAAGCTATATAACAGATACACTTGCTATTGAAACAACAGTGGCAATCGGAACCAATGTCGATAGTTTACATGAATTGACTGCTTCTTATGATAGTATTCGTCATGTTCAAAAATACGAGTTTTCGATTGGATGTAACCCTATGGTTTTTGGGAAGGAATTTGAGGAAATAAAGGCGGAGGATAACTTGGATATAAATTTATGGGGGAATCGATTTATAACGGATATCAAACTTCATCATATTCAAGATTTGGAGACTGACATAAACGATTTTTTTTCTTGTCTGCGTGCTTCCTATCTTTCAAAAAGTAAAATAATCACATCGATACAGGGTGTTGTGATTCGTATCATGCTGGCAATCGACGGGAGGGAACCTGTCAATAATGAAATGGCGAAAAAGGAAAAACAGGTTATAGAAATGTTATTGGATCTCGCCAACCTGGAGAAGGCAGAAAAAGATTTTGGCACATTTGTGTTTGATATTGCAGCGATTCTTTCAGAAAAAAATGGCGGTATCCACAATAAATCCATGGCCGCATTGGATTATATCGATCAGAATTATCATGATCCGGAGATTTCACTACAATCGGTCTGTAGTTATATGAATATGAGCATTAGCAATTTTAGTTTAATGTTTAAGCAGCATACTGGGGAGACATTTATAGAAGCACTGATCAAAAAGAGGATCCAAAAAGCAAGAGAACTATTAGAGACTACTGATTTAAGAGTTTATGAGATCGCAGCCGAAGTAGGATACACGGATCCTCATTATTTTAGCAGTACCTTTAAGAAAATCGTGGGACAAACCCCAAAGGAATATAACAAAAAAAGAAGGGAAGAACGATGACAAAAAGTATACAAAAGACGATCTTAATTTGTTATTTCACTTTGTTTCTAACTGCGCTTTTTTTCTTTCTGATTATATCTCTAAAATACACTGAGAAAAGTATCATTCATAACTCAACTGAATATACAAAACAGCTGACTCAGCAGGTTAATAGCAATATCGATTATTATATAACCTATATGGAGGATACCACTAAAATGATTGCCAATAGTATTGATGTTAAGAATTACTTATTTCAGACGGAAAGCAAGGAAGCAAGAGCGGCACAATACGCAAGGATACTTGGTCAGTTTAAAACCATTATGAATAGCAGAGCGGATATTCGAAACGTGGCAGTTATATCAGATGATGGCCAAAATGTGATCAATAGAGGAACTTCCTGGCTGAATCCATATATTGATATAACAGAACATATTTGGCATCAAGAAGTGCAAGCTGGTGACAAAGAATTTGTATTATCCTCTTCTCATGTTCAAAATGTGATTGCAGAACGCTATGACTGGGTCATTACTCTAAGCCGTGCACTTTATAGAGCAGACTCGGATGAGGCAGAAGGCATTTGCTTTATTGATTTAAACTATAATACGATTGACGATTTATGTCAAAATGTCAGCCTTGGAGATAAGGGATATATTTATGTGCTGGATGACAAAGGAGGGATTATTTATCACCCTCAGCAACAATTATTATACAGTAATCTTAAGGCGGAAGTAATTGATCGTGTGATTGAAGAGGAAAAAAATGGAAGCAGTTTTGTGGAAGGGAAAAGGAACAGCCGCAGGGTCTATACGATGTCAAAATCAGAGAAGACTGGTTGGACAGTTGTCGGAGTTTCGTATATGTCTGAGTTGATGAAGGAAAAAAATCATGCAAAGATGCTTTATTTATTTATTGTTTTAGTATTGCTGCTTGCCACAGGGATCGTAACCGTTTGGTTGTCACGTGCAATCACCAGTCCAATCAAAGAGCTGATCAAATCCATGCAGGAAGTTGAAAAAGGGAATTTCAATAATGTGGAGATTGAAAACATGAAACAAAATGAAATAGGAGCACTGAGCAAATCGTATAACATAATGATCAGGGAAATTCAAAATCTTATGGAACAAAATTTAAAAGAACAAAGACAAAAACGAAAGGCAGAGATGAAAGCGTTTCAATCACAGATCAATCCTCATCTGATTTATAATACGTTGGACTCCATTATTTGGATGGCAGAAAGTGGAAAACACAACAATAAAGTAGTCTTAATGACCTCTTCACTAGCCAAACTGTTAAGGCGGAGTATTGGAAATGAAGAAGAAATGGTATCAATACGGAAAGAATTAGATTATACCGAAACCTATTTAGTCATTCAAAGCATGCGCTATCAGGATAAACTGGAATTTGATATACAGGTTGTACCACAAATCCTGGATCAGGTAATCGTAAAGTTCACTTTACAGCCTTTAGTAGAGAATGCCATTTATCATGGTATTAAATACAAAGAGGGAAAGGGAATCGTGAAAATAAGAGGCTGGAGACAGGAAGATGAAATCGTATTGCAAGTAATCGACAATGGTAGAGGAATGGAGCCGGAGGAAAGGGATCATGTACTGGACAAACGAAAGAAAACGCCTAAATCCAATGGGGTAGGAGTTTATAATGTACATAATCGACTCCAGCTATATTACGGAAAAGAATATGGACTGATTTATGAAAGTGAAATAGGGATTGGTACAACAGTTACTATCCGAATTCCAAGGGAAGAGGTGGAATATTATGAATTATAGAAAATATAAGATCATATTGCCGCTATTTTTAAGCGTATTTATTGTAATCGCCTTGGTGTTGTATTATAATAATAGAATGCAACAGAAACAAATCAAGGTGATCTATGTTTCAAAAAATGCAGATACGAGTGATTTTTGGTCTGCATTGGTAGCAGGAGCAAACATGGCTGTCAAAGAGTATGAACTAGATTTTACAATTATGGCGCCAGAGGAAGAGGAAGATTACAAAAGACAAAATGAATTAATATATGAAGCGATTACAAAGAATCCCGATGCGATTGTCCTTTCTCCGGGAGATTACGAAAAAACCTTAGAGGCTGCAAAGGAAATCACAAATAATGATATCAGGTTAGTACTGGTCGACTCTTTATTAAAAGAGGATGTTGCAGATTGTGTCATAACGACCAATAACGAAAAAGCTGGAGAGATCATGGGGAAATACGCCCGGGAATTATGTGGTGAAAATATTGTGGTGGGAGTGGTCAGTCATGTGAAGGGTAGTTCAACCGCCATTGAAAGGGAAAAGGGAGTCAGCGATGTATTAAATATATCTGCGAATCTAGAAGATGTAGTATACAGTGACTCCCAATACAGGAAAGCATACGAAGTTACAAAAGGATTGATGGAAAAGAGTCCAAACATCAATGTCCTTATCTGTCTAAATGAATATTCCACTGTAGGAGCGGCAAGAGTAATCCATGATATGGGATTAGATAAAAAAGTGAAGATCATTGGATTTGATAATTCCCTTGAGGAAATAAAATTTTTAGAGCAAGGAGTCATTGATGGAATTGTAATTCAAAAACCGTTCGATATGGGATATCTCGGAATTGTATGTGCAGTGAAATTGGTAAAAGGTGAGTTGGTAGAAAAGGAAATGGATTCAGGTGCGAAACTGATAACGAAAGAAAATATTTATACTGAGGAAAATCAAAAACTGCTCTTCCCATTTTGGAGGGAATAAAAAAAGAGAATATCGTTCTAAAGAAGGTGAATATTTTGCTATCATAGTAAAATATTCACCTTTTATAATAAGATATTCTATTCCGTATTTCCATCAAAAAAATTATAATATTACTACATAACAGAAAGAAAAAGGGAGGAATTGGAGGTGGAAATTTGGGAGATGTCATTATGACAATGAAAGGCATTGATAAAACGTTTGTAGGAGTACAGGCATTAAAATCGGTTCAGTTTGAATTACAAAAACATGAGGTACATGCTCTGATGGGTGAAAACGGAGCAGGAAAATCAACGCTGATGAAGATTTTGACTGGCATCTATAGCAGAGACAATGGAATCATTACTTTTGAAGGAAAAGAAGTGGAATATAAGAACCCAAAGGAAGCCGGCGATGCAGGTATCGTAATCGTCCATCAGGAATTAAATATGATGAATCATCTGACGGTTGCCCAAAATATTTTTATTGGAAAAGAAACTATGAAGGGAAAACTAATCGATGATCAAAAAATGGTAGATGAGTCTAAGAAGTTATTTGAACTATTGAGCATTGATATCGATCCGAAGGAAATTATGGGAAATTTGACGGTTGGAAAACAGCAGATGTGTGAAATCGCAAAGGCCATATCAACGGACGCTAAAGTTATAGTATTTGATGAACCAACAGCAGCACTTACGGATGCTGAGATCCATGAATTATTCAAGATTATCAATGATCTTAGAGATAATGGGCTTGGAATCATTTACATTTCACATAGAATGGATGAGATCAATCGTATTACGGATCGGGTAACCGTCATGCGTGATGGGGAATATGTGGGAACCCTTGACACAAAATCCTCCACTAAGGATAGTATCATCAATATGATGGTAGGCCGTGCCGTATATGAAGATCCGAAACAACAAAGCAGTGTGCCGGATGGTGCACCAGTTGTATTAAAGGTGGAACATTTAAAGGCCGGGCGGCTGGTAAAGGATTTGAGCTTTGAACTTCGAAAAGGAGAAATCTTAGGATTTTCTGGTTTGATGGGTGCCGGGCGAACTGAAACAGCAAGAGCCTTGTTTGGTGCGGACAAGATCGATAGTGGAGATATTTATATAAAAGGGGAGAAGGTGGAAATACAAAGTCCTAAAGATGCGATATCTCATGGAATAGGATATCTCTCTGAAGATAGGAAGCGGTTTGGGATCATCGGGGATAAGACGGTAGCTGAGAATACGACTATGGCATCGTTGGAGAATTTTATGAATGGATGCTTTATTAATAAGAGGAAAGAAAAAGAGGTTGCACAAAAGTATGTGGATGCTTTAAAGACGAAAACGCCTACCGTTAATCAGGCAGTAGAAAATCTGTCTGGTGGAAATCAACAAAAGGTAGTTATCGGAAAATGGCTGACAAGAGATAGTGAGATCTTAATTTTTGACGAACCAACGAGAGGGATTGACGTTGGGGCGAAAAGCGAAATATACACATTGATGAATCAACTTGTAAAAGAAGGGAAATCAATTATCATGATTTCCTCAGAGTTAACAGAGATATTGCGGATGAGTGATCGGATCATTGTTATGTGTGAGGGCCGCAAAACCGGTGAATTGTCGATAGAAGAAGCCAGCCAGGAATCGATCATGGCTGCTGCGACATTGAGAGAGGAGAATCAAGAGGAAAGATGACAAAAAAAAACTCAATCGGAACGCAGAAGATAGTGGCAGTACTAGCACTAGTCCTTCTCTACTTGTTTTTTAGTATATTTGGAAACAACTTTTTTCAATATAGTACATTTATCAGTATTTTGGATTCCTCATACTATATAGGATTTATGGCAATCGGTGTAACATTTGTTATCACAACAGGAGGAATGGATCTATCCATTGGTACTGTTTGTATTTGTTGTTCCCTGCTTGGAGGTACTTTATTTAAGGCAGGAGTACCAATGCCATTCGCTTTGTGCATTACGATTCTTATAGGATTATTGTTTGGATTGGCAAATGGACTTATGGTATCGGTAATGAGACTGCCATCCTTTATAGCCTCATTGGGAACGATGATGGTTTCAAGGGGACTGGGGTCTATCATAACAAAAACGGCCAGCGTCACGTTTCCGCAAGCAGAAAATTCTGGTGCATGGTTTCGGAATATCTTTAAATTTAAAGCAGCGGGGCTGCCCGCAGCTGGAATACCAACTGGCTTTATCTTATTGATCGCTCTGGCAATCCTTATGGCGGTTATCATGAATAAGACCCGGCCAGGACGCTACTTATTAGCCATGGGGAGTAACAAAGAAGCTGCGAGACTTTCCGGTGTCAACATTGTAAAATGGGAAACCTTTGCCTATATTATAAGCGGAGGATTTGCCGCACTGGCAGGAATCTCATATGCCGCAGTTTATTCTACCTTAATGCCAGGTACCGGAAACGGTTTTGAATTAGATGCCATAGCAGGCGTTGTTATTGGTGGAACCTCACTCTCAGGAGGGAATGGTTCTATATCAGGAACATTGATTGGTATATTTATTATGTCCGTATTAAAAACAGGTCTGCCATTTGTCGGATTACAGCCACATTATCAATTACTAATTACTGGAATTGTTTTGATCGGGGCAGTATTCGCAGATGTACTTAATAAAAGGAAAAGAAAGTGAGGATATGAAAAATGAAGAAAAAAATATTGAGTGTGGTGCTAAGTATGGCAATGATAGCTGCAATAGCAGCAGGCTGTGGGAGGGCGGAAGGAACCACCACTGAATCAGGTGATTCAAAGGCTCCAACAAGCGAAGGGGCTGCAGTAAAAACAGGTGATTTGAGCATTGAGATTGTGGCAAAAGGGTTTCAACATGACTTTTGGAAAGCAGTTAAATTAGGAGCGGAAAAAGCAGGAACTGAGCTGGGCGCAACGGTTAATTTCGTTGGACCAAAGGATGAGAGTGCAGTAGCAGAGCAAGTAGAACAAATAAATAATGCGATCAATAAAAGACCAACAGCAATCTGTTTAGCAGCATTGGATACGGAAGCTGTGCTGGGTGCACTATCAGAAGCAGCACAAGCGAATATCCCTATTATTGGATTTGATTCCGGAGTCCCAGGAGCAGATTCCATCGTGGCTAATGCATCTACTAATAATTATGCAGCAGGTCAATTGGCGGCAGATAAGATGTATGAGATCATTAAAGATAAAGTAACAGATTCGGCCGAACCAGTTCGAATTGGCGTTGTTTCGCAGGATGCAACTTCACAATCGATCGGTGAACGTACCGGAGGTTTCGTTGACAGAATGGTTGAGCTTATCGGAGCAGACAAAGCTTCTGTTGAAGGTCATGACAAATACAATAAAACCATAAAGGATGCAAAAGTAATCATTGAGATTGGTATTCCTGCAACGGTAGAAGATGCAGCATGTGTAACGGTTGCAAATACGCTTTTAAATAAAAGTGACTTGATCGCTATTTATGGATCCAATGAGTTTGCTGCTAAAAACATAGTAACTGCAAACGAAAGTTTACAAAAACTTGGTTCAGATAAAGTCATTGGCGTTGGATTTGACTCAGGTTCTATTCAACTGCAAGCTGTAAAAGATGGTATTTTAGCAGGTTCGATTACTCAAGATCCGGTACAGATCGGATATCAGGCAGTCACAATGGCAGTGAAGGCAGCATCAGGCGAGAACGTAAAAGATGTGGATACAGGATGCTTATGGTATACAGCAGACAATATGCAAGATGAAGCGATCGCACCTTGTCTCTATGAGTAAGAAATATGGCTGTAACAGGGGTTGCATTTCCTCCAAAAATGGGGATGCGGCCCTTTTACTTCCCGGCGGAACAATTACCCTCAATCCTATTTTTTACTTCTTAGTGCCTATGTAATTTCTGTCTGTTGCACTCAGGAACGGTTTCGTTTGCAGAAACCAGAGATTATTAGCTGGGCCAATGAACTGAAGGGAAAAAAGATAAAAGCAGTAAATATGCCTGGCTGCCATGACGGAATCCCACTTTTGGATTTAAAAGTTTTATGGATTTGATGCAAATTTGGAAAATCCAACAATGGAGAACATGGAGTGGAAACTGAGGGGAGAGAAGAAACTCAATGGAAAATTTATTTGTTTCATTTGATAATTTGGTATTGATTTTTTAATGTGAACATCTTAAAATAGTACTATAAGAAAAGCTATATAGCATTTTGTATGCTTAGTTAAATAAGAAGATAGGAGTAGGATTGAAAGATTTGTTCCCGCTTATTTTAGAGAAGTGAAAAAACAGATTGGTCATCTGAGGAATCTGGGTATTGAGGCAGATATTATTATGCATCCTTATGACCGCTGGGGTTTCTAAAGATGAGCAAGGAACAGGATGACCTTTATTATCATTATATCATTGCAAGATTTGCACATTTGATCCGTATAACCATCTGCGCTCCATTCATAACTGATGGGGATAATATTAGTGGAAATCTTCAAATTGATGGCGCCGAAAACAAGAGTTAAGGTAATTCCGAACGGGGAGCCGAACATAGTTTAGGGAAGTATGTTAAACAATATGATATGGAGGTTTTAATGAAAGAAATTTTATTTTTAAATCCGGTATTCAAAGAAATGATATGGGGCGGAGAGCGATTAGGCACAGAATTTGGTTATGATATTCCAAGTGCTCATACCGGAGAGTGCTGGGCGGTCAGCGCCCATGATAATGAAGCTTGCATTATTTCAGCCGGTACTTATCAGGGACAGACTTTAAGTCGCTTATGGAAAGAGCATATAGAATTGTTCGGGAACTTAAATATGGAGCGATTCCCACTGTTAACAAAAATAATAGATGCAAAAACAGATCTGAGTATTCAGGTACATCCCAATGACGCATACGCCTCTGTTCATGAGAATGGATCGCTTGGTAAGACTGAATGCTGGTATGTTCTGGATTGTGACGAAGATGCTAAAATCGTAATTGGTCACAATGCGAAAGATAAAGAAGAAGTAAAATCTATGATTTTAAACTGTGAGTGGGACAAGTTCATCCGTGTGGTAAACCTGAATAAAGGAGATTTTTTTCAGATAAATCCCGGCTGTGTCCATGCCATAAAAGGGGGAAGTCTTATACTGGAGACCCAACAGAACAGTGATGTTACCTATCGCGTATACGACTATGACAGATTAAGCGATGGAAAACCAAGAGAGTTGCATATAGATAAAAGCATCGATGTGATAACAGCACCTTTTGTAGCAAATGTGACTGAACCAACAGTTGAAACATGCGGTGCTTTTACAAAAACACATTTTATCACAACGGACTGTTACTCTGTCGACAAATTGGTGGTTCATGGTGAAGTCACCCTGAATCAGGAGAAACCTTTTATGATAATGAGCGTGATAGAAGGCAGGGGTTCCATTGATGGAAATGAAATCAAAAAAGGGAGTCATTTCATAATACCGTATCAATATGGAGAGTTTACTTTAATAGGAGATTTGAGTATAATAAGTTCCAGCATATAGGTGCGGCGGGAACTGCGAAACAAGTGCAGGTTTGAAGGAAGTACGCATATGGGTGATTAGGAATTACAAATAAGAGGAGCAGTAAGATGAGAGGAGAACGGGAATGATATTAGGAGCATTAGAAGCGGGCGGTACAAAGATGGTTTGTGCATTAGGTAATGAGCATGGAGAGATATTTGAGCAGGTTTCAATTCCAACTGAAACACCAGAAATTACGATGCCTAAAATTATTGGATATTTTAGCGGTAAAAAGATAGAAGCATTGGGAATTGGATGTTTTGGTCCCCTTGATTTGGATAAGGCATCCCCAACTTATGGACATATTACATCTACCCCTAAAATCTCATGGATAAATTGCAATATTATGGGGGTTTTAGACGAAGCACTACATGTGCCAATTGGATTCGATACGGATGTAAATGCTTCGGCACTTGGAGAAGCTACCTGGGGCGCATTGAAAGGACTTGATTCCGGACTTTATATAACGATTGGGACTGGGGTAGGAGTAGGTATCTATTCCGGAGGAAGATTGTTACATAATATGCTTCATCCGGAAGCGGGACATGTATTGTTGACAAAACATCCTGAGGACTCCTACGAGGGGAAATGCCCATATCATGGAGCATGCTTTGAAGGTCTGGCAGCAGGTCCGGCCATAGATGGGCGTTATGGAGTGTCGGCACTGGAACTTGTCGATAATAAGAAGGTTTGGGAAATAGAAGCGTATTATATAGCACAGGCGCTAATGGGATATATTCTAACCGTTTCGCCAAGAAGAATTATACTAGGTGGCGGGGTAATGCACCAGCAACAATTATTTCCGTTAGTTCGTGAGAAAGTAAAAGAATTATTAAATGGATATTTACAGACAAAAGAATTGGAAGACATGGATTCGTATATAGTACCGGCGGCTTTGAATGATAATCAGGGAATTATGGGCTGCCTTCAATTGGCAGTACTTGCATAGGCTTTTAAGCATGCTTGAAAATAATTCTTTAGGCATGCTCTAGCAGTAAGTCGATTGTCTTAGGGTTATATGCCGCTAAAGTAACGGCGGGGTTCATATGAGGAGCATATAACATGTGACTGAATCGTTATGATAATCGGATAAATTCCGGTTTTCTATCACGAAAAACCGTGTAATACCCAAAACCGCAATGTTTCAATATTTCATCGGCAAGTCTAAAATCATAAGCAAGGTGCCCTGGCTGATGTCCATCAGACCCAACTGTAATAATTTCCCCGCCAAGCTCCTTATATCTCTTCAAAACGTCTTCATGAGGATGCGGATGTCCCAGACCATATTTGAATCCTGCTGTATTTAATTCCAAACCAAGTTCTTTTTCGATAATCATTGATAAAATTTTATCAATCACATCTGAATATTTTTTATAAGAGTAATATTTATTTTTATTCGGGCCGTAGCGAATGACATAATCAATATGACCATATACTGAGAAATTAGTGAAACCTTTTAGATTTTCCACAATAGAATGAAAGTATTCCATATAGCATGCGCCCTCATCTCTCCCTTCAAAAAAGGTTGGGTGACAGGGGTCTTGCCCATTTACCAAATGTGAAGATCCAATTATAAAATCAAAAGGGTACCTATCTACATAGTCTTGTAATCTTTTAGCCAGATGTGTTTGCAAGCCCAATTCAAGGCCAAAGAGTAACTCGATTTGAGAAGAATATTTTACTTTCATTAGCTCAAACTCCCTTAAATAGGCATCTGTATCCAACAAAAATGGGGTTTCACCAGGGTAATCGTAATCCTGATGCTCTGTAAAACACATAGTAGTTAGTCCTAAAGAAATACCCTTTTGAACCATTTCTTCCATTGTGGTTTCAGAATCAGCTGAATAATGTGAATGAATATGATAGTCTGTTTTCATAGGTGGCCTCCTTTTGGTTCGTTTTATCAGGATATATTCACATAATTTTATCTGTATAAGTATATAATAAAAATGAAAATCAACTTATAATTTAATATTAATGGAATACATTAGAAAAGTCCATAAAAAAAATGAATAAAAAATAAATGTGATATATAAGAAAATATGTATTTTTACAAAAATGTACCGAAATAATGTAGGGAAATATTTAATTATATAGTGAATGTTAACAAGGTTGGCAATAGATGGATAAAACGTAAAGAAAATTCCAAATATTACTTGAATTCCCCCCCTAAATTAGGTAAAATATTAGATGGGTTGATGTTTCTTTAACAAAGTTTTTTAAGAACAAAGTTAGCTGACGCAGCAAATTTAGATTTACTAATTTGACTGATATGCGATACATGTACAAAGGTAAGATTTATTTTGGTACATGCTTTATTTTTAAAAAAGCAAACGTGTTAACAAATAATTGAACAATCAGGAGGAATAATAACATGGCAGTAAAAGTAGCAATTAATGGATTTGGACGTATTGGACGTCTGGCTTTCAGACAAATGTTTGGTGCAGAAGGATATGAAATCGTTGCAATAAACGATTTAACTAATCCTAAGATGTTAGCACACTTATTGAAATATGATTCAGCACAAGGCAGATATGAGAAAGGCGACAGTGTTGAAGTAAAAGAAGATGCAATTGTTGTTGAAGGAAAAGAAATCAAAATCTATGCACAAAGAGATCCGAAAGATCTTCCATGGGCAGAACTTGATGTGGATGTTGTACTTGAGTGTACAGGCTTTTTTGTTTCTAAGGAAAAATCTCAGGCTCATATTAATGCAGGTGCAAAAAAAGTTGTTATTTCTGCTCCGGCAGGAAACGACCTTCCAACTGTAGTTTACAGCGTTAATGAAGACATTTTAAAAGCAGAAGACACAATCATCTCTGCAGCTTCTTGTACAACAAACTGTTTAGCTCCTATGGCTAATACTTTAAATAATGTAGCTAAAATTCAAAAAGGATTTATGACAACAATTCATGCATACACAGGCGACCAGATGACATTGGATGGTCCTCATCCAAAGGGTGACTTAAGAAGAGCTCGCGCAGCGGCAGCGAATATTGTTCCTAACTCAACTGGAGCTGCAAAAGCAATCGGTCTTGTTATTCCAGAATTGGCCGGGAAATTAGATGGATCAGCACAAAGAGTTCCAGTTCCAACAGGATCTCTTACAGAATTAGTTGCTGTTTGTGAAGGAGCTGTAACAGTAGCAGATGTGAATGCAGCTATGAAAGCAGCAGCTAGTGCATCTTTTGGTTACACAGAAGAAGAATTAGTATCATCTGATATCATAGGAATTACCTATGGATCATTATTTGATGCAACACAGACGAAAGTGAATGACCTTGGTAATGGGAAAACGCTAGTTAAAGTTGTTTCCTGGTATGACAATGAAAATTCATATACAAGCCAGATGGTTAGAACAATCAAATATTTTGCTGAATTATCATAAATTATTTTTGCTTTATAGGAAATTGCTATAAAGCAAAAACCCTACGGGGGATGCGCACTCCGGCGTAAAAGGAAGATGTCTCAAACGACCGCCGCACTTAGTCAAATAAATTCACAAGCGGATGGATAGTTGAATACTCCATTCATTACCATTAACATATGAATAAGGTAGATCCTAAAGTGGGTCCGGTCTTGTAGGGTAGACTTATAGGATTGGCTCCATTTTTACTTTGTGAGAGGGAGTGAGACTGCTATCAGCATAGAAGTAAGTGGTACGGTTGGGAAAATCGGAAGTAAATAAATATTCGACTTTTGAAATAGCGTCCGCTAAAGCGGACAGAGAGGTGTTAGTATGTTAAATAAAAAATCAGTAGATGATATTCATGTTAAAGGGCAAAACGTTCTGGTAAGATGTGATTTCAATGTTCCATTACAAGATGGAAAAATTACAGATGAAAGCAGATTAGTCGGAGCACTTCCAACAATCAAGAAGTTAGTGGCAGATGGAGGAAAAGTAATCCTTTGCTCACATCTTGGCAAACCGAAGGGTGAACCAAAACCAGAATTATCTTTGGCCCCGGTTGCAGTCAGACTGTCAGAACTTCTGGGACAAGAAGTTAAATTTGCTGCGGATCCGGAAGTTGTTGGATCAAACGCAAAAGCGGCGGCGGCAGCTATGAAAGATGGAGATGTCATTCTTTTAGAGAATACTCGCTATAGAAAAGAAGAAACAAAGAATGACGAAAAATTTAGCAAAGATTTGGCATCTTTAGCTGATATTTTCGTAAATGATGCATTCGGTACGGCTCATAGAGCACATTGTTCTAACGTAGGGGTAACTGCATTCGTTGATACAGCAGTTGTAGGATTCTTAATGCAAAAAGAAATTGACTTCTTAGGAAATGCAGTAAATAATCCGGAGAGACCATTTATAGCTATCTTAGGGGGCTCAAAAGTTTCTTCAAAAATTTCTGTAATCAATAATTTATTAGATAAAGTAGATACTTTAATCATTGGCGGAGGAATGTCATATACATTTGCCAAGGCGCAGGGTGAAAAAATCGGAAAGTCTCTTGTAGAAGATGATTATTTAGATTACGCAAAAGAAATGATTGAAAAAGCAAAAGCAAAAGGTGTTAATCTTCTGCTTCCGGTAGATACAATCGCTGCAAAAGAATTCTCAAATGATGCTTCTTTCCGTGTTGTGGAAGGAAGCCTGGCATCAGATGAGCTGGGACTTGATATCGGGCCTAAAACACAGGAAATGTATGTAGAAGCAGTAAAATCAGCTAAAACTGTAGTTTGGAATGGACCAATGGGTGTTTTTGAAATGTCTAACTTTGCGGGTGGAACAATCGCAGTAGCGAAAGCATTATCTGAAATTGAAGGAACGACTATCATTGGTGGTGGTGATTCAGCGGCGGCTGTGAATATCTTGGGATATGGAGATAAGATGACACATATTTCTACAGGCGGAGGGGCTTCGCTTGAATTTTTGGAAGGAAAAGAGCTTCCTGGAGTTGTGGCGGCTAACGATAAATAGGTTTAAGACAGAAAAGCTTTCGCTTATTTGAATATATATGCGGAATGCGTAAATGGAGGAAATTATGCGTAGAAAAATTATAGCGGGTAACTGGAAGATGAATATGACTCCTAGTCAGGCAGTTGCATTGGTAGTACAGTTGAAACCTTTGGTAGCGAATGATGATGTGGATGTGGTTTTTTGTGTGCCGGCAATTGATATTATTCCTGCTATGGAAGCGGCTAAAGGATCGAATATTAATATTGGTGCAGAGAATATGTATTTTGAAGAGAGTGGCGCATATACTGGTGAAATTTCACCGGTTATGTTGACAGATGCGGGTGCGAAGTATGTGATAATTGGACACTCTGAAAGAAGAGAGTATTTTGGCGAAACAGATAAGACTGTGAATAAGAAGGTGCTTAAGGCTATCCAGCATGGAATTATACCAATTATTTGTTGTGGTGAATCTTTGGAACAACGGGAACAAGGAGTTACAATTGATTTTGTTCGTCAACAGATTAAAATTGCTTTGCAAAATGTAACAGCAGCGCAGGCGGAGGAAGTGGTTATTGCCTATGAGCCTATATGGGCAATCGGTACAGGAGTAGTTGCGACTACAGCTCAGGCACAGGAAGTTTGTGCGGCTATTCGTGTTTGTGTTGGTGAGATTTATGATGAGACTGTTGCTGGAGCAATTCGCATTCAGTATGGTGGTAGTGTTTCGGCTGACAGTGCGGCAGAGTTGTTTGCACAACCGGATATTGATGGCGGATTAGTTGGTGGTGCTTCCTTGAAACCCGATTTTGGAAAAATTGTAAACTATAAATAGAAATGAATATGGTGCGGATGTGCAGCTTGTAAATGGAGCTGCACATCTTTATTCTAAAAATATAGTTTAGTTATGAAATGTCTGTAAGGACAGACAGATTGGAGTAAAGTGTAAAAATAAATTTCCACACTACGTATTTGTGCAGTATCGCAGGCGGACCTGCGGTATGCATGTTTCAAAGGTTGAAAGAAAATCTAGGAAGAGGAGCCATGCAGTGCATTGATTCTTTCAACTTGTTTATAACGTCCCGCAAAGCGGGACGTTGGACAGATATCGCAGGCAGGCTTGCGATATGCATGGGTATAAAATGAGTAAAAAACCAACAGTTTTAATGATACTTGATGGATATGGGCTGACGGATGAAACAGAAGGAAATGCGATTAAGGCAGCTAAGACTCCTGTTATGGATGAAGTGATGGTGAGGTATCCTTTTGTGAAAGGATATGCAAGTGGTTTAGCGGTAGGACTTCCGGATGGGCAAATGGGTAATTCTGAGGTTGGACATTTGAATATTGGTGCTGGTCGAATTATATATCAGGAGTTGACTAGAATTACAAAGGAAATTGAAGATGGTGATTTCTTTAAGAATGAAGCTTTATTAAAAGCGGTTAGTAATGCGAGAGAAAATGCTTCTGCGCTTCATTTTGCCGGGTTATTGTCTGATGGTGGAGTTCATAGTCATATCACACATTTATATGGGTTATTGGAATTGGCGAAAAGAGAAGGAATAAGTGAAGTTTACGTTCATTGCATTTTGGATGGTCGCGATACACCTCCAAAATCCGGACAGGGGTTTATTGCAGATCTGGAAGCTAAGATGGCGGAAATTGGTGTGGGTAAAGTTGCAACAGTTATGGGACGCTATTACGCAATGGATAGAGATAATAGATGGGAAAGAGTTCAACTGGCTTATAATGCAATGGTTAAAGGGGAAGGCATAGCTGCAGACAGTGCAGCTGCGGCGGTCGGGAATTCTTATGATGATGGAAAGAATGATGAATTTGTTATGCCAACAGTTGTGCAAAAGGATGGTAATGCGATAGGAACAATTAAGGATAAAGATTCCGTTATTTTCTTTAACTTTAGACCGGACAGAGCCAGGGAGATTACAAGAACATTTTGCATGGATGATTTTGATGGTTTTGACAGAGCACCAAGATTGGATATATGTTATATTTGCTTTGGAGAATATGATATCACAATTCCCAATAAGGAAGTGGCTTTCCATAAAGTGAGTGTCACACATACTTTTGGGGAATTGCTGGCTGAAAATGGTAAAACCCAGGCTAGAATGGCTGAGACTGAGAAATATGCACATGTGACATTCTTCTTTAATGGGGGTGTGGAAGAACCAAATGAAGGTGAAGAAAGAATCCTTATTAAGTCACCAAAGGTAGCAACTTATGATTTGCAGCCTGAGATGAGCGCCGGCGAAGTAGAAGATAAGCTAATTGAAGCAATTCAATCCGATAAATATGATGTGATTATCGTAAACTTTGCAAATCCTGATATGGTTGGTCATACTGGAGTTGAAGAGGCAGTAATTAAGGCTGTCGAGAGAGTCGATAAAGCATTAGGAGATGTAATTGAAGCGATTAAAGAAGTGGATGGACAGCTGTTTGTATGTGCAGATCATGGAAATGCAGAAAAACTAATTGACTATACTACAAAACAACCATTTACAGCCCATACTACAAATCCTGTACCGTTTATTCTTGTAAACTATGATGAAAATTATAAACTAAGAGAAAATGGTTGTCTGGCGGATATTGCACCTACTCTAATTGAGATGATGGGATTGGAACAACCAAAAGAAATGACAGGTAAATCGTTGTTAATTAAGAAGTAACGATTCATTGTTCAATGAATATGAGTCATTCTTAATAAATGCAAGTTGTACAGCGATAAATCTTGTAAAAAAAAGAATTAAGTGCATTGTCGAGTGCTAACATGGTATGCGACAAAAAAGTCACATTAAGAAATAGTTTGCTATACTTTTTCTTAGGTATGGAGTGATAATAATGATAAAAGATTTAGTAAAAGGTGCTATTCATATAAAGATGGGCAGTACTTCAAGAAATGATTTGATTTCCAAGGGAGAATTCTCTTATGCGGTGGGTTTAGCCCTTTCTATTTTGAAGGAGGAGAAAACCCTGAAAGATGAAGTTTTGACAATGGAAACTATATCACAGATTAAAACTAAAGTAGTGGAAAAAGTACAAAAGGCATATGATGGCGGTGGGTATGAGCGGAAGTATAAGACCCTGTTTTATATGATTATAGAGTGCAAATTAGATGGAGAAATGACAGAAGAGTTAAGAGAGTTAATTTTGATGGGATACAATAATTTGAGAAAAACAATAGGATAGGTCACTTCTGCAATCAGGGTTATAAAGATAATGCAGTAAACTACAGAATTTGTTTTTGTGATAAACTGAGTATTGTTATAGTGAGATAACATGTAAAAAATATGCAAAGATCAAAATAGAGACATTTCATCTTAAAACTGGAAATGTCTCTATTTTAATCCTTATGTACCTTGTCAGGCGGCGGTCTGCAGTTTAGTAAAAACTTTGAAATCCTTTACCAATGATTTCACTTGAAATAGAGATAAACATAAAAGCCTTGGAATCCGCCTCTTTAATATATGCGTAACTTAACTGCTTCATAAGGATTTAATACCGTATATATGATATAATTTCTATTTTTTCCATGATTTTTTATATCATACTTTCTTAGAATTGGATTGATACGATTTTATTCTATAGTTGAAAGAAATGCATGTTAAAAAATTTAAAAAAGTAAATGATTTTTGGGATAATAGTGAGAGGAATTGAAAATAATATTAAGGAAACAAAAAATATCCTTACCAAATCATACAATTTATTTACGTACAGTTCAAAAAAAAGGAGCAAATAGCAATGCATAAATATTTACCAATTATAGACGTATACGGAAGAGAAATTTTGGATTCCAGAGGAAACCCAACAGTTGAAGTAGAGATTACAGTAGAAGGTGGATTTACTGGTCGAGCCGCAGTTCCTTCCGGTGCTTCAACAGGCCAGTTTGAAGCAGTTGAGCTTCGTGATAACGAGAAACGCTATCATGGACTGGGAGTTGAAAAAGCGGTTGCAAATGTGAATACTAAAATAACAGATATTTTAATCGGCGAAAATGCTCTTGATCAAGCATATATTGATAATCTCATGATAGATCTGGATGGTACGGAGAACAAAGGTGAATTAGGCGCAAATGCAATCTTAGGTGTATCCATGGCAGTTGCAAAAGCAGCAGCAGCAGCACTAAACATTCCCTTATATCAATATTTGGGGGGGATTAGAGCGAAAAGACTGCCTGTACCAATGATGAATATTTTAAATGGCGGTGAGCATGCAGATAATACAGTGGATTTACAGGAGTTTATGATTATGCCGATCGGTGCTGAGTGTTTTTGCCATGGGTTACAAATGTGTGCAGAGATTTACCATACCCTGAAGAAAATATTAAAAAATCAAAAACTGTCCACCGCAGTTGGTGATGAAGGTGGATTTGCACCAAACTTACCTACATCAAGGGAGGTTCTTAAATTGATTATGAATGCTATCACAGAAAGTGGATACAAACCCGGAAAAGAAGTAAAAATAGCTATTGATGCTGCTGCCAGCGAATTGTATGATCCTAAAGTACAAAAATACTATTTTCCTGGAGAAAGTGAAATGCTGGGACATAAAGTCGAGCGTACCGCAGAGGAAATGGTTCGCTATTATGAAGAACTTGTGGATGAATTTCCAATCATATCTCTGGAAGATGGTCTATATGAGGATGATTGGGAAGGTTGGAAGATACTGACGGAAAGTTTAGGAAAAAATATACAATTGGTGGGGGATGATTTGTTTGTTACCAATACAAAACGTTTATCCAAAGGAATTCGTAACCAGATTGCAAATTCCATATTAATCAAGGTAAATCAAATCGGTACTCTGACGGAGACATTTGAAACAGTAGATATGGCACAAAAGGCTGGATATACAGCTGTCATTTCCCATCGTTCAGGTGAAACAGAAGATTCTATCATAGCTGATATTGCGGTTGCGACAGGAGCAGGGCAGATAAAAACAGGTGCGCCTTGTCGCTCAGACAGAAATGCCAAATACAATCAGCTTCTAAGAATTGAAGATGAGTTAGGCGAAATAGCAGATTTTGATAGTCCATTTCGAGGTGATAAGGTGGAAGGTATTATTTCATAATACTGTACTTTTTCCATTGACAATGGAACTATAGGATTCATAATTAGCTCAGAGAAAAAATCGAAAAGAAAATGGATAAAAAGTAGTTGTAAATTATGCCATTCTGTGGTAGACTAAGTATTGTTTGACTATAGGAGGTATTAATAATGGATATTTTAAGAAATATAATAACGATATTATTTGTAGCAGATTGTATCGTATTGAGCGTAGTAGTATTACTTCAAGAAGGTAAATCAGGAGGTCTGGGTGCGCTTAATGGAACCACAGACACATATTGGAGCAAGAACAAAGGTCGTTCAATGGAAGGTAACCTTGTAAAGTCTACAAAGTTTCTTGCAATTGGCTTTATGATATTTGCAGCTATCTTGAATATAAATTTTGGTTAATCAAAGATAATTCGTCATAAATTTCTTTGATTTGGGTATATTTGTCATATTTGTGCAAGATTGCAATTTCGTTGACAATTCATACTAAAATTTCAGATGATGGACACTCTTGTATTATTACTACAAGGGTGTTTTTTTTGTCAAATCTGGAATAATACTACTAATGCTTTCCGTAACAAAAATTATCAATTAGAAACAAGTGAAAACAAAAAAAACAAAATACGAAAAAAGAAAGGAGTGTTATATTGGAAAACGAAACACTACAGGAAAGAAAGAAAGTAGTCTATGACTTTATTTGTGATGAGTATTATGTACCTATGAAGATTAAAGAAATATCCATTATACTACAAATTCCCAAAGATAAAAGATGGGAATTAAGACAGATATTAGACGAACTTTTAGCAGAAGGCAAACTGGATGTGTCTGGAAAAGGAAAGTATACAAAAGCTGAGGGAGCTTATATAACAGGTAAATTTATTGGAAATTCCAGAGGATTTGGATTTGTAGAAATGGAAGGAGAAGAAGAGGATATCTTCATACCTGAATCAGGAATAAATGGTGCATTGCAGGGAGATACCGTTCAGGCAGTTATTTCCATACAAAAACCAGGCAGACGTAAAGAAGGAACCATAATTAAGATATTGTCTCATGGTATCACCGAAATTGTAGGTACCTTTCAAAAGAATAAAAATTTTGGTTTTGCCATAGCCGATAATCTAAAATTTACAAAAGACATATTTATTCCTTGCGATAGATCCAAGGGTGCGGTTACCGGTCATAAAGTGTTAGTTGAAATAACGAATTATGGTAGCAAAGATAAAAAGCCAGAAGGTAATGTCAAAGAGATAATTGGACATATAAATGATCCGGGAACTGATATCATGTCCATTATATATGCATTTGATTTACCCATGGAGTTTCCGGAAAAAGTTCTAAATCAAACAGAAAAAGTAGTTGATGAAGTTTCGACAGCAGACATGGCAGGGAGATTGGATATCCGCGACTGGGAGATGGTAACAATTGATGGTGAAGATGCAAAAGATTTAGATGATGCAGTTTCAGTTAAAAAGACGGGCGATATGTTCCAATTAGGTGTCCATATAGCGGATGTTACAAACTATGTACAGGAAAAGAGTGCATTAGATAGAGAAGCTGTAAAAAGAGGAACCAGTGTATATTTAGTGGATCGTGTGATACCAATGCTGCCTCATAAATTGTCCAATGGTATTTGCTCTTTGAACCAGGGAGTGGACAGGCTGGCACTAAGCTGCATTATGGATATTGATATGAAAGGCAATGTGATTGGACATAAGATTACTGAGACTGTAATCAACGTAGATCAAAGAATGTCTTATACTAGTGTAAAAAAGATACTAGCAGATAAAGATGAGGATGAAATGAAAGTATATGAACACTTTGTTCCAATATTTGAGACAATGGAAGAGCTAGCAGCTATATTAAGAGGGAAAAGGAAAAAAAGGGGTTCCATAGATTTTGATTTTCCAGAATCCAAAATCATACTGGATAAGCAGGGACATCCTATAGAAATCAAAGCATATGATAGAAATGTAGCCACAAAAATCATTGAAGAATTCATGTTAATAGCCAACGAAACGATAGCAGAAGATTATTACTGGGAGGAACTTCCCTTTGTGTATCGCACACATGATCATCCGGATTCTGAAAAAATTCAAAAGCTGGCTCTATTAATCAGCAATTTTGGATATGGTATCAAAACCAAACAGAAAGAGATCCACCCCAAAGAACTGCAGAAACTACTGACAAAAATTGCAGATACAGATGAAGAAGTACTTATTAGCAGACTAACATTACGTTCCATGAAACAGGCCAGATACTCACCCATATGCACCGGACATTTTGGGTTGGCGGCAACCTATTATTGCCATTTTACATCACCAATCAGAAGGTACCCGGATTTGCAGATTCACAGAATAATCAAGGAAAATCTGAGAGGGAAATTAAGTGAAAATAGAATAGATCATTATAATCAAATCTTAAATGAGGTAGCCAGGCAGTCAAGTACCATGGAACGACGAGCAGAGGAAGCAGAGAGAGAAACTATGAAATTGAAAAAAGTGGAGTTTATGGAGGATCATATTGGGGAAAGCTTCGAAGGAGTGATTTCCAGCATTACATCTTGGGGAATGTACGTGGAATTACCGAATACAGTAGAAGGTATGATTCATATAAGTAACATGTATGATGATTATTATTTTTACAATAATGAAAAATATCAGCTTATTGGTGAAAAAACAAATAAAATCTATAACTTAGGCGAAAAAATCAAAGTAAAAGTTCACAAAACAGATCGGATACAAAAGACCATTGATTTTATTATAGATGATGAAAATGAAATATTTAAATAATATACTATAAAAATACGGAAATATGTTGTAAAATAATTAGGAGATTCACATAATAAAACAAAGCGGACTATGAATTCTGCTATTATGGATAAGGATGAGGAGATAAAAATGGCAAAGGATTCTGTAAAATTAATAGCCAATAATAAGAAAGCTAATCACGATTACTTTATTGAAGAGACTTATGAGGCGGGGATTTCTCTTCATGGAACAGAGGTTAAATCGTTAAGAATGGGAAAATGCAGTATTAAGGAGTCCTTTATCAGAGTAGAATCTGGTGAAGTCTTCGTATATGGAATGCATATTAGTCCATATGAAAAAGGAAATATCTTCAATAAAGACCCATTACGAGTAAAGAAACTTTTGCTTCACAAATATGAAATCAATAAAATGACGGGTAAAATAGCAGAAAAAGGTTATACAATAGTACCTTTAAAAATATACTTAAAAGGCAGTCTTGTAAAAGTTGAAATAGGTCTGGCCAAGGGTAAAAAGTTATATGATAAGAGACAAGATATAGCAAAAAAAGATCAGCGTAGAGAAGCAGAACGTGATTTTAAGATAAGAAATTTATCTTAGGAGATGTAACATTAGGAGATGTATAAGCGAGAAGGTATTAGAGAAAATGTTGCAAACAATGAGTGGAACTTACTTATTTCAGCAAGTGTCCAAGCGCTTACTGAAAAAGCAGTGGAGCTGCTGGGAGGTTACGAGCAGTAGCGAAGCATCAGTATCCACTTTGACTTAAGATTGCATGAACAGGAAGATGGGGGATATAAACATGAGCAGCATATTTGCACCAATATCAATTATTTCAGAACTTAGAGTTGTGGGGATCGTGTTATTAAGATTATTTATAACAGGTATCGTTTGCAGCTTTATTGGATTGGAAAGAGAACATCTGAATCGACCTGCTGGTATTAGAACTCATGTTTTAGTTGGAATAGCGGCGGCACTTGTAATGTGTACATCAGAATATCTATTCATAAGGTACGAGGGTTTAACAGAGGTAGATCCAACCAGAATGGGAGCCCAAGTTATCAGTGGAATTGGTTTTCTTGGTGCAGGTACTATACTGAAAGAGGGATTTACAGTAAAAGGCCTTACCACTTCTGCAAGCTTGTGGGCGGTAGCTTGTGTAGGGCTTGCAATAGGTGCCGGATTCTATTCCGGCGGAGTATTGGCGGCAATTGTAATTTATGGAACCTTACAGATTCTAAAAAATGTGAGGAATCGTCATGCTGTGAATAGAACGATTCATTTACAAATTAATGAAAAATTTATAACGTTAGAAGATATTAAAGAGCAGTTAGAGCAGGCTAGTATTTACATACACTATGTGGAGATACCCATAGAAACAATTGGAGGAGAAAGAGAATATATACTAAATGTATATGTACAGGGGAATAGAAAATTTGCAGAGAATGCGCTTGAGAAAATGGCGGATGTCAAAGGTGTGGAAATTTTACTGATGGAGTAAATCATTTTGCCAGGGTAAAGCAGGTCTTTGGATTAACAGAGAGTAATTTGCAAACAAAAAAAGTGCTCTAACCGACATAAAATCAAGGTTCCCAGCACTTTTTATTTTGATAAATTCTTCTCACTAATTAATGGAGCTGAGGAGAATCGAACTCCTGTCCGAAAGCCCATTCATTAAGACATCTCCCATTACAGTCATTATATTAACATTCCCTCTATCTACCGCCTAATGACAGGCTATAGATTTCAGTAGCTTCATAAGTTCTTTTATTCCTGCAAAGCTTAAGGAACAAAGTGCCTCACATTATTTGATGCCGAGGTCTTAAGCTGTGAGTAACTTAAGTTCGACAGCAGCCGCTAGGCTGCGTACGCTAAATTTTCGTCTGCGTTTAAATTTAATTTCCAGGTTTGTGACGCGGACCCAGACCGCGAATGGCTACCCTAACTTCAAAACCCCCGTCGAAACCAGTACAACCCCTAGAATGTTGGATTTTGGTTGCAAATATATTATTATTATATTGCAATTAACCATTTCTGTCAAGGCAAACTAATCGGGAATTATTATCGCTGTAACCATTTTGTATTCCTTCGTTATTTCATCAGACATTTCTCCTGTTTTGGAGTAACTTTAATAAGACATCAGATGTAAAATGCGCTCATTTTTCAAAATCATTTACTTTGAAAGGATTATACAATATTTGATAAGATAATCAGCAGATAGGCAGGAATAAGACTGCTTGAGGCATTTTATTCCTGTCTATTTTCTGGTGAAGTGAGTTGATTTGAAAGTATTAGAGAAGGTCAAATTGGTCTTGCATCGTTTGCGAAAGTTTGAGATTTAGTTACCATAGAGATAATCTTTAAAGTTCTCGCGGTTTGCTGATGCAATTTGTGCTACCCGATCCCATTCTTGGGAAGCATAAGCAACAGCTAAAGCATCAATTAAGGACATATGTACAATCCTTGTTGTGGTTCCCAGGTCATCCATAGAGCGATCCTTGCGGTAAACCTGTAATACACAATCGGATATTTTTGCCAAAGGAGAGGTGGGATTCTGAGTCAAGCAGATCGTGTGAGCACCACATTTTGCAGCAACTTCTATCGCATTAATTGGAACCTTTGACATACCGGAGATAGAAATCGCAAAAGCAACGTCCCCTGGATCTAAAGTATTTGCTAATACGATTTGAGATAATCCCTCCAATTCAGCGTACGCACTTTTCCCATAATGGAGAAAATGCTCCTTAGCGGTACTGGCTACTAAAGCCGAGCTTCCAACGCCAAAAAAAGCGAGCTTATTACAGTTTGTGATCAACTCTAGAACTTTAAGAATAACAGATTCATTCAACATATCAGAAGTGAATTTAATGTCTTCGAATTCAATCTGCATTACCTTTTTAACTACCTCCATACAATCGTCATCTCTGGTGATTCCGCTCGGAACGTGAAATGCAGAGTTATTTCCTTGATCTTGAGCTAATTTTAACCGAAAGTCCCTGTACCCTTTAAATCCCAGCCTTTGGCAAAAACGAACAATAGTAGCTTCACTCAGGTTTAAGGTATCGGCAATTTCCTTTGAAGTTTGATTGATTATTTTCCCTGGACAAGAGATTACATAGTCTGCAATTTTGCACTGAGATTCATTCAGGTCTTCTTTTTGAGAAATAATGTATGGAATGACACTTATAACATTGTTTGATGACATAAAAATTCCGCCTCATTTCATTGGTTTTTATTTTAAGAATATAGTGAGTGAAAGAAAATGTCAATGAATTTGACAAAAATGAAGAATTAAACTTGCACAATAATCTAGGTGTTTTTTTGTAAACATTGATGTATTGACCAATAAAGCTCTTCATGATATAGTTTTGTTGGAAACAAACTTTCATCAAAATTATAAAATTGATGAAAGATAAATTCAAGGTCATATGAAAGGCCGTTATAAGGAAAGATAAGAGAAGGGAGGATGGATGATACAATTTGGAGCAAAGATCTGATAGAAAGGAGGATAAAATTTTGAGTAAATATTTGGTGGAAATGAAACATATTTCGAAATGTTTTCCGGGTGTAAAAGCGTTAGATAATGTTTCCTTTCAGCTAAAATCAGGAGAAGTAATGGCTTTGTTAGGTGAAAATGGTGCAGGGAAGTCTACATTGATGAAAATTTTAAGTGGAGTTTACACTTCAGATTCTGGCGAAATTTTTATTACTGAAAAACCTGTCGAAAACTTAACTCCGCAAAAGGCACATGAGCTTGGTGTTGCAATTATCCATCAGGAACTAAATATGTGTACTCATCTTTCCGTGTCAGAGAATATTTTCTTGGGAAGAGAGCTTACAAACCGGGGAGGTCTTGACACGAAAGCCATGAACAAGACAACAACAAAATTACTGAAAGCATTAGGTGTTGAGATAGACCCCGAAACTATTGTTGGGAACCTTCCGGTTTCCAAACAACAGATTGTTGAGATTGCTAAAGCTCTGTCATATAATGCCAAAGTATTAATTATGGATGAACCTACCAGTGCATTGGCAAATAAAGAAATTGAAGAATTATTTGCTATTATTACCAAATTGAAATCGACAGGGTGTGGAATTGTATATATCTCCCACCGATTAGAAGAACTGAAGCATATTACTGATAGGGTGACCATTATGAGAGATGGAAAGTTTATTACTAGTGGAGAATTCACAAGTTTTGCTATGTCGGAAATCATCTCCAATATGGTAGGACGTGAAATTAAGGAAAAATATCCAAGAGTATCCTGCCCGAAGGGGAAAAAGATTTTTGAAGTAAAGGGACTTAATGCTGGACCGCTGGTACGAAGCATTAATTTTGAACTATATGAGGGAGAGATTGTCGGTGTTGCCGGCCTTATGGGAGCAGGCAGAACTGAGATGACACGAGCGCTATTTGGAGTAGATTCAAAAGAAACTGGAGAGTTGTTTTTGGATGGAAAAGAAATTTATATTCGTAGTCCTAAGGATGCGATACAACAAGGGATTGTTTTAGCACCTGAAGACAGGAAAAAGGATGGACTTTGTACCAATCTGTCAGTAAAAGAAAACATTGCATTACCTAACCTTAATCTACTCTGTAACAAGTTAGGTGTTATTCATAGGAGAAAAGAAAAAGAAATGGTAGATAAAGCAAAATCGAACTTTACTGTTAAGATGTCTGATGCGGATGTTTTAGCAGGAAGTCTGTCAGGCGGCAATCAGCAAAAAATTGTTATCGCAAAGTGGCTGGCTAGAGATTCGAGGGTGGTGCTTTTCGATGAACCTACCAGAGGAATTGATGTCGCAGCTAAGGTGGAAATATACAACCTTATTAATGAACTTAAAAAACAAGGGGTAGCGGTCCTGTTTGTATCTTCAGAACTTCCGGAAGTTTTAGGTCTGGCTGACCGAATTCTTATAATGTGTAACGGTAGGATTACGGGGGAGCTTGCGCCTGAGGAGGCAACACAAGATGAAATTCTTAAATATGCCACCAAGTTTGATTATAAACAGGCAGAGTGCTAAAACTATATTTAGAAAGGATCTAGATGAAATGGAAGATGGAAAAACGTCAATTAAGAGAATAGTATCTGCCCGTGGAATGAGTCAGGTACTTACAGTAACCGTAGGGCTGATTATCCTTTGCATTGTTTTTGTGATTATAAATCCCTCGTTTTTCTCAGTACGTAATACCGCAAACCTTTTAAGACAGATTGCTCCAATTTTGATTATTGCAATTGGTCAATCTTATGTCTTGATTACAGGAAATATTGATTTGTCAATAGGATCAGTAGTCGGTATGAGTTGTATGATTTCCGCTACGCTTATGACAAGGGGGATAAATCCGTGGGCAGCAGCTATAATCGCAATATTATGTTGTGTGTTATTGGGAGTGATAAATGGTATTTTGGTTGCACAATGCAAACTCCCGCCGTTTATTGCAACGCTTGGGACAATGCAGATTGCCAGAGGCGTGGCGCAGATCGTAAACAATAATTATAATACAGAGTCTATCGGAGAAGCTGCAACTACTTTTCGGGATGTCTTTTATTATGGGAAGACAGCAGGGGTTTACACGATTATCTTTCTTACAATCATATTGTGGATTGTATTTAATTATATGTTATCAAGGACAAAATATGGTAGACACATTTACGCTGTTGGTAGTAATACCGAGGCAGCTAAGTTGTCTGGAGTTAATGTTCTTGGTACTACAGTAATAGTTTATATGATAAGTGGATTTTGTGCCGGAATTGGAGGACTTATTTCCTGTGCAACCAGCGGTATGGGAATGATGGATGCGGGTCTTTCTTATGAAATGTATGCGGTTGCAGCATCCGTTATCGGTGGTGTGTCCACAATGGGCGGAACAGGAATACTACCAGGTACAATCGTTGGTGCTTGTATCTGGGGGGTATTGCAGAATGGTTTGCAGTTTGCAGGGGCACCGATAGCAATTAGAAATATTGTGATTGGTATTATTGTAGTAGTTTCAGTTTTGATGGATGTAATCCTTAGAAACGGTAAAGGACTAAAAACTAGAAAAGAGAAGAAAAATGCAATCTAAATTAAAGGAGGATGTTGTAATGAAAAAGTTATTAGTGATGGTAATTTGTTTGGCAATGACTTTAGGACTTTTAGCAGGTTGTTCAAGTGGAGGTGGAAGTTTAGATACTTCTGATGCTTCAAAAACTTCCCCAAGTGAAAACGCTGGTGGGGATGATGCTTATACGATCTATTTAATATCTATGGATCAGGTGGATCAACACTGGGTATATATGAACACTGGATGTGAAGAAGCAGTAGCAGAACTTGCAGAAGAAAATATTAAAGTTAATTATCGGTGGTTGGCACCGGAGGCAAAAGACGATGCAAAGCAGATTGAGTGCATCAATAATGCAGTTGCGGCAGGGGCAGATGCAATCCTGATAGCGGCAAACAGTATGGAAGCACCAACAGCAGCATTAGAAGAAGCAATGGCAGATGGAGTAACAGTTGTTTATGTGGATTCTCCTGCAAATGCTGAGGCAGTAGCAACTGTGGCAACTGATAATAAAGCTGCAGGTTCTGAAGCTGCAAAAAGGCTATTGGCAGCTTTAACAGAGGAAGGTGTTACTTCAGGAACAATCGGTATTATCGGAGTTTATTCCTCTACAACATCGACGGTTAGTCGTGAAGAAGGTTTCCGGGAAGTGTTTGATAAAACAGACTTTACCCTAATGGAAACACAGTATTGTGAAGGGGATGCTTCGAAAGGACAGAATATTGCTTCTAACTATATTACACAAGGAGTAGTAGGTATTTTTGCTACGAACGAAGCTTCTACGATTGGAGCAGGAAATGCAGTAAGAGAAGATGGTGGTAATGTTTTAGCGGTTGGATTTGATAAGCCGGCGATAGCACTCGAATTAGTTGCAGATGGATATCTTGTTGGGATTATGGCACAAAATCCAGATGTAATGGGATATGAAGGTGTTAAGGCAGCTGTAACATCACTTACTGGTGGCACAATAGAGAATACAGATATTGATACGGGTGTTACCGTAATTGATGCTTCAAATGTGGCTGATTATCAGTAAGTAAAAAAGTTTTAGGTAAGGCAGAGGAATGTTGACTAGATAAAGTGAACCTTGGTTCAGAGGGAGTTTTTTATCTCCCATTGAACTTAGTTGAACTTATCCAGAGGCTTAGCAGTTCTTATCCCGCCGCCTTTACTTTCCGCTAGAGGCATGGGTATTAGAGTTGGTTAGTCATCGGAGAAAATTTTTTTATACTTGGAGGAATTAAAATGAGTAAGGATATAAATATCGAAGAAACTACTTATACAAAGATTAGTCTTGACGGATTGGATTCACACAAAGTGGCTAAAATGGTAGACCACTCCCTGCTTCATCCTGCAATGACTGACCAAGAGTTTGAAGAAGAGTGCCAGGTTGCGCTTAAATGCAATGTTGGGGCAGTATGCGTAAAGCCTTATCACACAAAAAGAGCAGCAGAGTTGATGGCAGGAACGGATATTATTGTTTCAGCAGTAATTGCTTTCCCTCATGGCAACAGTACGATCGACATTAAGCTTGCAGAAGCACGTCAGGTAATAGAAGATGGAGCTACAGAAGTAGATTATGTAATTAATATCGGAAAAGCCATCGGCGGCGACTGGGCATATGTAGATGAAGAAATCCGCAGAGTAGATGCATTGTGTAAAAGCTACGGTGCTATCTTGAAAGTGATTTTTGAAAATGATATGCTTACAAGTGATGAGCAAAAGATCAAACTGTGTAAAATTTGTAGTAAATATAAAGTTGGTTTTGTAAAAACCTCTACAGGCTACTGCTATCAGAAAGACGCAGAAGGTAAATTTTATTTTGTTGGTGCAACTCACCACGACCTTATGCTGATGCGTACCTACACCGACCCTGATGTTGAGGTAAAAGCAGCAGGAGCAGTCAGCACATTAGAGCCGATGCTTGAAGCATATCAGCTTGGAGCAACCCGGTTTGGACTTAAGGGTGTACAAAAAATTGTTGAAGATGCGAAAATTAAATTCGGGAAATAAATTTATAAAATGTTTCTAGGTTGAAAGATGGTGTATGTATGATAATAGGTATAGAAATTGGTGGAACAAAGCTGCAGATTGCCTTGGGCGATCCAAATGGTACAATCGTGAAAATAGTACGGGGAAAAGTAAGTCTAAAAGAAGGAAATGCAGGAATTTTATATTGGATAAAAAATCATTTGGATGAAATGTTGTCTGAACAACAAACGTGTGGTGTTCAGATCGATGCAATAGGAGTTGGTTTTGGTGGGCCGCTTGATTCAATAGCGGGTACGCTGCTAAGATCTGTTCAGGTCTCAGGTTGGGATAACTTCAATTTGAAAGGCTGGTTTGAAGATACATTTTCTATATCAACATACATATACAATGATTCCAGTGCAGCAGGCTGGGGTGAATATGTGCTAGGTAGTGGAAGGGGTACCAGGCAGTTCTTTTACACAAACATCGGGAGTGGAATTGGCGGATCGCTTATTCTGGAGAACTGTTTATACGATGGGCAAGGAGTAGGAGCCGGAGAGCTGGGGCAAGTTAGAATTGCTGATTGGACAGCAGAAAAGCCGGGAATGGATAACCGATTGGAAGCACTGTGTTCGGGGTGGGCGATTGAACAGCGCCTAAGAACCCCCGGCTATGTTCCCGAAAATAGTATCCTCATGCAATTGTGTAATGGTGATATCAATCAATTTAGTTGTGCAATGCTGGGTACGGCAGTTGCCGGGCGGGACACGTTTGCTCTTGAAGAACTGGATCGTGTGGCAGAAGGCATGAGTATGGCATTGGCGGATATCTTATGCTTGTTTCAGCCGGAGCGAATTGCGATTGGCGGAGGAGTATCTCTTATTGGAGTGCCGCTTTTTGAGATGGTTAGAAAGCATACAGAGAAGCGGCAGTTTGTAAGTAACAAAAATCGCTATGATATTGTGCAATGCGAATTAGGAGAAGCAATCGTACTACAAGGTGTAATATTACTTGCAGCAAAAGATTTTGGAAAGGAGGTAAAATAATTGACTCGATTAGAAAAATTAAAAAAGCGTATGTTTGAGGTGGAATTTTATACAAAGAAAGAATGGTGGGGAGAAGGACTGACCATTTTGGATAATGAAGAGATAAAAAAGGAACCTCTGGTAGTGCGCAAAGCATTGGCAAGTAAATTTGTTCTGGAAAATATGCCTGCAGAATTAAAGCCGGATGAATTAATTACCGGAATTGCCAGAATGTCTATGATTGGATTTGGACATACCTATGTAGAATATGCACTGGCAGAAGAAATGGAAGAGGCTGCAAAAATCAATCTTTCTCCGCTTTCTGTATGGGGACATCAGCCACCTAATTATGAGAAGATTTTAAAAGAAGGATTGCTGGGGCTTAAAAAGCGGATTGGGACGTATAGGGAAAAAGAAGAAAACCAAGATTCAGAAAAGCAGGACTTATATCGTGCGATGCAAATTTCTCTGGAAGCGATTCAATCATTTTCATTAAGGTATAGAGAAATAAATTTGGAAGCTGCAAAGAAAGAAGCTAATCCGATACGAAAACAAGAACTTATTGAGATAGCGAAGCGGTGTGAGAGAGTACCTGAATATCCGGCAACCACTTTTGCAGAAGCACTTCAAAGTGTGTGGTTTATCTATCTCTGCCTGCAAAGTAATATGGAAAATATTCCTTTAGGGCGCACAGACCAATATCTTTATTCTTTCTATAAAAAAGATATAGAGAATAATGTTATTGATGAGAAGATGGCAGAAGAACTGTTAGCCAGTTTTCTGGTAAAATTTAATGAACGGGTTCAAATGAATCCAGATCATTGGGAAAGCCATATACATCCAACAACCTATTCGTTCGGTTGTGATCCTGATGATGGATCAATGTATATAAATTTGGAAAATGATGAGTCGTATAATTATGGAGTTTCAGCTAATCACTGGGATTTGAATGTTATTCTAGGTGGCACGAAACCGGATGGAGCAGATGGAACAAATGAACTTACTTATTTGTTTTTGAAGACATGGGGATTCCTTGAGGTTGTTACTCCGGTTGTGTCTGTCCGTTTTGGAACAGAGGCACCAAAAAAAATATATGAGGCTTGTGCTGATATTTTGCGTTGTGGTAGTGGAGAACCGGTTATTTATAATGATCAGCCGATTATTGATGGATATGTTAGGTTAGGAATTCCAATAGAAGATGCCAGAGATTATTCTAATGATGGCTGTTGGGAAACTTTAATTCCGGGAAAATCCCACTACTCCTACGCCCATATGGAAGTCTTGCAGCTTTTAGAATACCTGATGCAAAGGGGGCAAAGCTTAGTTCGAAAAGCAAAGGAAGGTCCCGATTTTGGTAATCCTGAACAATTCAAAGATTTTGAAGATTTTTACCAAGGGTTTCAGAAGCAGTTGTTTTATAAACTGGAACAGGTAGTAGAAAATCGAATCAAATATTATGGTGAATCTTATAAAATAGCACCGGATCCAATGATTTCTGCAATGATTGCTGGATGTGTAGAAAATGGCAGGGATATTACTGCCGGTGGTGCGCAATATACTATTTTCTCGCCACTAATTACAGGACTCTCTGATTGTGTAGACTCTCTGGCGGCGATAAAAAAACTGGTGTATGAGGAAAAGAAAGTTTCTATGGGATATCTGGTCAATGCTTTGAAAAATAACTTTGAGGGTGAGGAACCTCTTAGACAAATGCTTCTTAATCGCGCACCCAAGTTTGGAAATGATGATGAGTATGCAGACAGCATCGCAAGGCGGATAATACGAGATGTTGAGAATAAAACAGCAGAGCTAAGTAAGAAGCATCCAGAGATTGTTATGCCGATTGGAATAGGAACATTTGAAAATTTTAGTAAGTTTGGTCATAAAGTAGGAGCGTCTGCCAGTGGCCGCCATGCTCAGGAAGCAGTAGGAAGTAATTATTCTCCGGCATTTGGTGCGGATAAAGAAGGGCCCACAGCAGCAATCAAGTCCGTTGTAGCGGCAGATTTAAAGAGATTTGTAACAGGCTGCCCATTAGATATGCAGGTAAATTCGAATGAAACATCAGGAGATAGTGGGTTGCTAAGGCTATGTGGACTTATTAAGGCATTTTTGAATTTAGGCGGAATCATGCTTACAATTACTGGTGTCAATCAGGAAATGCTCCGTGATGCACAGGAAAATCCAGATAATTACAGAAGCCTGCGAGTTAGAATGGGAGGGTTATCAGCTTATTTTATAGCTCTGCCTAAAGAGATGCAGGATGTTTTAATTAAAAAGACAAAGCACAACATTTAACGTTGTTGCGAGTATTGAAGCTATTAGCAAAGGGATGTAATTATGAAGGATGAAAGTGTAAAGCAAAAAGAAGTTCTAATGCGTGGGGATATGGCTGTTATTACAGATATTCAGAGATATTCTGTGCATGATGGGCCAGGAATCCGGAGCTTAGTATTTTTTAAAGGATGTCCTTTACGCTGTCAATGGTGCCATAATCCGGAAACACATAATCCTTTGCCGGAATTAATATTTTTCCAAGAACTTTGTATTGGCTGCGGGGCTTGTGTTGCACAGTGTCCTACGCAGTCAATTAGTGTACAGAAGGGTCAAATGGTTAAAGAAAAAAAGAGTTGTACTTTAAGTGGTCGTTGTGTTGAAGTTTGTTGCTCCGGTGCCAGAAAAATGTCGGGTGTGTACTATACTGTAGATGAGGTATATTCTAAAGTAATACGTGATCGGGCATTTTATGAAACTACTGGCGGAGGAGTAACATTAAGTGGTGGAGAAGTTTTGGTGTATTGGAAATTTGCAGCAAAGCTGCTGGAAAAGTTGCATGGAGAAGATATACACACGGCTATAGAAACCAGTGGTTATGCCTCCTGGGAGAATTTTTCAGAAGTGCTTGCGCATACAGATCTGGTTCTGTTCGATATTAAGCATTGTGATGATAAAATACATAAGGAATATACGGGAAAAAGCAATTGTATAATTATGGAAAACCTTAAAAAGCTCAGTGAACAAAATAAGCAGGTTATTATACGCGTCCCGGTTATTCCTGGCTTTAATGATACAGTAGAAAATTTGATAGCAACAGCAAGGATTGCGAAGCAGGCTGGAGCAAAAGAACTCCATCTTCTGCCATTTCACCAGATTGGAGAATCAAAATGGGATTCAATTGGAAAAGATTATCATTTTAGAAATGTTAAAGAACCCACAAAAGAGAGAATGTCTGAAATTAAAAATATAGTGGAACAAGCAGGTATTCCAGCAGTAGTTGGTGGAAGCTAGTTGGAAGATTTAGGGGTTATGTAGTTTGTGAGAGATTGACTCCCACTGAGACAAAATTGTTAGATCTCACCACTTACAGAAGCGGGAGTCTTATCGGGAAAGGAGATAAAATTTACTATATAAAAGAAATATTTTCACAGAAGAAACATATTTTCCTGATATTATTAAATTAGTTTTATAGATGGGGAGGATATTAGGTTGGATAAGCTAAAAATACTAGTTGTGGATGATGAAGCAAGAATGAGAAAATTAGTCAAAGACTTTTTAATGAAAAAGAACTTTGATGTAATAGAGGCAGAGGATGGAGCAAAAGCGCTAGATATATTTTTCCAAATGAAGGATATTATGTTAATTATACTGGATGTAATGATGCCACATATAGATGGCTGGCAGGTGTGCAGAGAAATAAGGCAATATTCAAAAGTACCTATTATAATGTTGACTGCAAAAGGCGAAGAGCGAGATGAATTGCAAGGATTTAATTTGGGTATCGATGAATACATATCAAAGCCCTTCAGCCCTAAAATCTTAGTTGCCAGAGTAGAAGCAATTCTGAGAAGAGCGAACGCCTTATCTCCGGATGAACTCATTGTCTCGGGAGGAATTGAAATCAATAAAGCCGCCCATTTAATAACAATTGATGGAAAAACCATAGATCTGAGTTTTAAGGAATTTGAACTATTAACATATTTTGTGGAAAATAAAGGACTTGCATTATCACGTGAAAAAATACTAAATAATGTTTGGAACTACGATTACTTTGGCGATGCCAGAACCATTGATACACATGTGAAAAAATTAAGAAGTAAGATGGGATCGAAAGGCGATCTTATAAAGACTATCTGGGGCATGGGGTATAAATTTGAGGTGGAAGCTTGAAACACTCAATAAAAAGTCAAATGGCAGCACTAATCATTGCAGTAACCCTTTTTACCTTCTTATTGTGTTGGGGGCTTAATAAGTTGTTTTTAGTCAAATATTACACTTCGAAAAAGCAAACTGCAATTACGGAAGCATATGATTTGCTAAAGCTTTCTTTCAAAGAGAAAGATTGGAAGGAATCAGATGCATTTGCTAAGTTTGAACAGGAATGTACAAAGAATAATATAGATTGGTTGTTAATGGATGATATTAATTTCGAGCAATATTCAAATGTAAAGAATGTAAAAATATTATATTTTGATTTAACGAAATATATGTATGGCATAGTTGTTTTGAACAGGGAAATAATAGAAAAAAACTCAAATTATGTATTGCAGAAGGTGAACAATGAGTCATCGGATTTAATTGGGAATCAGCTTAATTTCATAGAAATGTGTGGGGTAATTGACAGCGCAAATTATTTTATTCTTCAGATGCCAGTAGAGGATATTCGCACTTATGCAGACATTACAAATGAATTTCTAGGTATTATATATGTAGCTAGTCTGCTGATTAGTGCAACTATTATTTGGTTCATAGCGAAAAAAGCTACGAAACCTATATTGGAGTTAGTGGACATTTCCAAGAGGATGACAAATTTAGATTTTGAAGCACGCTATACTAGTGGCGGAGAAAATGAAATTGGTTTATTAGGACAGCATTTTAATCAAATGTCCCAGAACCTTGAAGGTACCGTTTCGCAGTTAAAAAGTGCCAATAACGAATTACAAAGAGATATCGAGAAGAAAACGGAAGTAGACGAAATGAGAAAAGAATTTTTATCAAATGTTTCTCACGAGCTGAAAACTCCAATTGCCCTGATTCAGGGATATGCAGAAGGGTTAAAGGAAGCTGTTAACGATGATGAGGAAAGTAAAGATTTCTATTGTGAAGTCATTATGGATGAAGCATTAAAAATGAATACTATGGTAAAAAAATTACTTTCATTAAATCAAATAGAATTTGGAAATGAAAATATTTCCTTAGAAAGATTCGATGTGGTGAATTTAATTGACGGAATTATTACCTCCTCTGACATTTTAATTCAACAAAAAAATGCTACTATTATTTTTAATAAAAAGGATTCCATATACACATGGGGAGATGAATTTAAAATCGAAGAAGTAATCACCAACTATCTGACAAATGCTTTAAATCATCTGGCAAATGAAAATGTGATTGAAATCAGAGTATTGAAACTAGATGCAAAAGTTAGAGTTTCTGTATTTAATACAGGTGAAAATATACCGGAAGATGAAGTTGATAAGATTTGGGTTAAATTTTACAAAGTGGATAAAGCAAGAACCAGAGAATACGGAGGAAACGGTATCGGTCTTTCCATTGTGAAAGCAATCATGGATTCATTAAATCAACAATGCGGTGCGATCAATTATAAAAACGGTGTTGAATTTTGGTTTGAGTTAGATGGAGATATTGGAAAAAATTTAAGTGACGATAGAAATATTGAAAATATCAATGGATAAGCATTTTAATTAGAATATACAAAATGTCCTTCACAAATTAGAAAAGCAAAGTGAGGGACATTTTTTGATTCCTGTACTTTTTTCGCTTTATAGGAAAGAAAAGAGTGGATACTTATCTTTTAATCTGGAAAAGAGGCAATGAATCTCCATAAGAATGGCGAACCACTTTGTTCAATGCGGTAAAATCAAAGGTAGGATAAGAAAGGAGGTAAAGAAAGATATTTTACTTCTCTTCTTATCCTATCTTTGATTCTTCCCACATAATTATGGCCGCCCGTGACAAGAAAGCTAAGGCATTCTTGGATTAAGAGAGAGAATGTGTGTAATTGACTACATATAAATATTAGTTTACTACATTAAGAATTATATTGCAAAGTTTAGTGTTATATTGGCATAATAACGCATTCATTTCCAAGGATACCGGGAGCGGTGTACGATAAAGAAATAGCAGGAATCAACAGTATGCAGGGTATGAAAGATAAATTCAACGATGAGAATGTGGTAGGAAATCTGACGACATGAATGAATGAAGATCGATTAGAATATCTGCCACATTATGCGACTGAGAATGAATATCTTGAGAGACTAGATCCACAGGAATTGTAGGATATTCAAAAAAATATCGTTTATCAGATGATCCACCGAAAAAGTTATCAAGAAGACAGATTCAGGAAAAATGGATCGTTATTTTTAGATGGAACTCAGCATTTTCATGTAGAAGGAAGAAGCTGAATAAGCAGTTTTTGGGGAAAAGCTGATAGCAAGTATAGGAAGAACATTTATAGATATATGAATGTCAATTAAGAACTAAAGAATTCATGGCACCAAATAGTATACTGTATATTTTTAGTATATCTAGGTATTGAGGGAACATTTTCAGATATAGAGGAAAGGGGAGAGTATTTATGAAAACTTAGTTTAAATATATTATAAGGAACCAATTCATTATTTGTAGTACAGGAACATGTTAATGGGTAAGGGCTGTTCATATAGATTTATAGAAGGCTGCCCTTTGTGTTGCACATAATAGTATATTGAGGTTAGGGTGATTATATGAAAAAAAGAATAAGCAAGTGTTTCGTAGTATTTGTCCTTGGTATAGCCATGGTATTCTCAGGTAGAATCTGGCCGGTATTGGCAGCCGGGATATCTTTAAAAGAAAGTTTATCGGGTATTACAAAGGGTATAACAGGACTTAAGGATGGTGTTGACGATTATGATAATGCAATAAGTTCTTTAGAAGATGCGGTAAATAACCTGCAAATCGATATAGAGGTAAATAACCTGAAAGTGATTGAGGTAGAAGCCTATTCTGTGAAGCTGGAATGGGAAGCGGTTACAGATGACGATGCAGAGGGTCTTACAGGATATAACCTGTATTGGGCCGATAAAGATACTGAAAATATGGAGTACAAGCTTATTGCCGAGCTTGCTCCAGATGCAACCACATATACCTTTATGAAATCCACTCATGTGAACCATTATTTCAAAATTGCGGCCGTATTTGGAACTGGCGAAGCAACAAAGTCCGAAGCTGTAAAGTCGCCGACGGCAAACCAGTTAAATGTTCAATTGGAAGAATTGAATAGAGGCCTGGTTGCTACTTATGCGGATGGAGGAATCTTCCTTAGTTGGAGGCTGATGGCGGATGAAGTAACCGGTTATAGTGATACCGGTCTGGTTGGGACAAACTTTAATGTGTATCATAATGGCGAATTACTGGCAACGGTAACGGACAGTACAAATTATCTACACGAAGGTGCCGATGGTTCGGGGAGCTATTATGTTACGGCTTTGGATGGGAATGGGAATGAAATCAACGAAAGTGAAGATTATGCTATTTTTGCATCCAGTCAGAACTATATTGATATTCCTCTGCAAATACCTGAAGTCGAAGAATTGCCTGAAATGGTACTAACAGGTAATGCAACCTATACATATTCTGCAAATGATGTAAGTGTCGGGGATGTTGACGGCGACGGTGAATATGAATATATAGTAAAATGGTATCCTTCCAATGCAAAAGATGTATCCCACAGAGGCTATACCGGGAAAACATATCTTGACTGCTATAAATTAGACGGTACGCTGCTTTGGCGCATTGATTTGGGCGTTAATATCCGTTCAGGAGCCCATTATACCCAATTTGTCGTTGCGGATCTTAATGGAGATGGAATCTCGGAAATTTCCATGCAGACAGCACCGGGAACCAGCATTACTACCTATAATGACGATGGTAGCGAAAAATCTTTTGCTTATATCACAATGCCGGCGGAGGATATAGCCGACGGTGTTACCCATGATGATGATTATAGAATAAGTGCAGCTGATTATAAGGAGCATTTGATTACGATGGTTGAAAACTGGGGTGACTGGGATCATAAATATTGGATCAGGAATTCATCCGAATCAGCAGTAGAAGCAAGAAAGGGCTGGGACAAAAATATTGAGAATCTCTGGTGGGATATGTACGAGTCACAACTTGCAAATGGTACAATTGATGCAATTCCTGATCAAAATGTAAATCATGACGCTCCCTACACCAGGGGGGAAGCCGAAACACTGGTAGAATTCTACTATGATGTGGTACAAGTCTATAAGGCTCCAAATAATAATAATCTGGATGAGGTGGAAGGTATTATTCTTACCGGTCCGGAATATGTAACCGTATTTTCCGGTTCAGGTGAAGAACTGGATACACAGCCGGTAGCATTTCCAAGGGAAGATGACGGCATGTTGTGGGGAGACTATGAATGGGACAGAATCGAACCTGCCAACCGCAGTGAACGCCATAATGCCGGTGCAGCTTATCTGGATGGGGAAAATATGTACCTGGTAATGGGGCGTGGATATTATACCCGTTCTACGGTAGCAGCCTGGACATTAAATGAAAATAACAAATTGGAAACGTATTGGACCATAGACAGCGGATGGGTGGTGCTGAGTAACCCGTGGTTTACCCGTGCCAAATCCAAGGATGGCAATGATCCGGTGAATGGAACATTTGCCGGACAGGGAAACCATCAAATCTCTTTTGCCGATGTGGATGGTGACGGCTGTCAGGAAGTAGTTTATGGTGGTGCGATTATTGATAATGATGGAACCTTATACAGCAGCGGAACCGGAACATTACCCAGTGGAATCGTAGCGAAATTTGGACATGGTGATACGCTGCATGTGGCGGATATTAATCCGGATCGACCCGGACTGGAAATATACTCCAGTTTTGAAAACGGGACCGGCGCTCCTTACGGTGTTGCACTGCGTGATGCGCAAACCAATGTGGCTATCTTTGGAGATTACACCGGTGTGGATACTGGGCGAAGTATGATAGGCGATATACTATCTGAATTCCGGGGGTTAGAAACATGGGGTAGTGCCGGCACTCAAAGCCGCACGGCTGCCGGCGAAATATTCACGGGCTCTACAATAGGGATGAATCAGAATATTAAATGGGCGGCGGATATGACGACCTCTATTTACACAAGTGATACTACGAATTATACGTATGGTAGAATTGAGGGTATCGTGAACGGTGTCCGAACCGTGCAGCAGGATATGACGGGAACTGCCTCTAACAACAGTACGAAAGGTAATGCTGGTTTGGTTGCTGACGTACTTGGTGATTACCGTGAAGAAATGATTACGCGTACGATTGGAAGCGATGCTCTTCGTATCTACATCAGTGATGAAGTGACAGAGCATAAATTATATACTTTAATGCAGGATGCGCAGTATCGGGCTCAGGTTAGCGCACAGCAGAGTGCTTATAATCAACCGTCGTATACAAGTTATTATTATGGAAGTGATACCGATTGGGAATATATCTGGGTAACGAATGTATCTCCCGATGATTTAATCAATTATCAGGAAGAAACGGGAGGACAGACAGATGATACCAGGAAAGATATTCCAAGCCTGCCTGAAGAGGGTTCAAATACATATGCCCAGGCTTATAATGCTGACGTTTGGGCGGAGGTGACAGACGCAATCTATTTTCTGGATAGAAAGCTTAGTATGATGCCTGACAATGTTTATGATGTCAGTGTGGTGGGAAAAATGTTGACACTAAAGACCTCTCTTGATGAGGCAGTGGGAATGCCGTTGGTTGACTTTACGGATTGTAAAAATATGTTTTCCGAAATTGCCGATCTGGATGCGGATACTTATACGGCAAGTTCTTATAACGCCATGGTAGATATCATGGTACAAATCTGTGATATTTCAGAAGGTTTACTGGACATTTTGGAAACAGTGGATACTGCGATTGATACTCTTGACTTTTTATTAATGGGTGTTACACTTCCTGAAGATAGTGATTATTACAGCCTGTTTTTAGATTTTCAAATCAATAGTTCATCATCTGGTAAGGGAACATCCTATAGCACTTATGGATATGAGGATATCTATGGGGATATGGAAGAAAGTCTGTATGCAAATTCTGGAAAAGGTTATGGTTTGGCAAATACAGTTGGCGGACGCAACCGCGGTGGTGATTCCCTGACAGGTGACTTCATTATGGATGGCACGCTGTATATTGATATTGAAAATGCAGACAATTATGTACTCGATTTCCTGTATGGAGATTCCGATGCCGACACATTAAATAGAGGTACAGTTACAGTATCCATGGGTAGTACCACACTGGCATCATTTTCCAGTAACTGTGACAAAGGGGTCATTAATCAAAAAACGACTCAGATAACAGTTGAGGAGCCAGGCAGGCTTGAGATTGTATTCAGCGGACGACTTAATGCCCTTCGTATGGAGCAAATCGTGGAAGCAGATTTAGGAGCAGCAGATACGACAGAATTAGAGGCACTGATTGTGCAGGCAAAAGAATTGGATAGAGATTTGTATACACCGTCAACTCTGGCAGTGGTAGATGAGATGCTGGCAGTCGCATCAAATATTCTGGAATTGGAATCTCCGACAGTACAGCAGGTAACAGCGGCTGCAGATAACTTAAAGGCAGCACTGGACGGTCTGGCATTGGTTGCTGATTTAGAACCTGTTACATCATTTAAAATTGATTTTGGAACTGAGGATTCCCAGGTAGCGGATGGATATATGCAAGGTCTTGGTACCATGGTATACGGCGAATATTTCACAGATACAAGACAAAGTATGGGCTTTGACAGAGTGATGTCTTCTTTTGAAACAACTTATAATAGTCCAGGGGCGTATTTTAGGGATTTTGTATACAGTGAGGGAGGATTAGTATATACATTTACCGCAGATTTACCCACTGGAATCTATTTAGTTTACCTATATACCGGTGATAAACAATATAATAATACAACAAAGGTAGTATTCCAGGATGAAGAAGCAGTTTATATCCAAACATCAAGTGGTGGCGGTCAATATCCGGCTGGAAATGCGACTTATCTGGTAACGGTAACTGCAGAGGAAGGAGAAGAATACGGTATATTGAAGATTACTCTGTTTGATGATACGGCGGAAAGCGAAGATACTGTTACGGCAAGACTGAATGGTCTTGAAATTAGCTTGAGTGATAGTATTATTACGGCAGGCAGCCTTACCTTTGAGGAAGAAACGGTTCATCTGAATGTAGGAGATACCTATATACAGACAGCAATTACAGATAATGCATCAGCTAATAACAGGATTGCTTACAGCTCTTCTAACACATCAGTAGCAACCGTTGACGCAAAAACAGGTCAGGTAACTGCACTTAGCGATGGTGAGGTAACAATTACCGCACAGACAGCTGATGTTAAGGTATCTTATATGATTTCAGTTGCAAAGGATGAAACAAATACGGAAGAAGAAACAAATACAGAAGAAGAGACAACTACGGAAGAAGAAACAAATACAGAAGTAGAATCGAGTACAGAAGGAGAAACAAATACAGAAGAAGAGACAAATACGGAAGAAGAAACGAATACGGAAGAAGAAACGAATACGGAAGAAGAAACAAATACGGAAGAAGAAACGAATACGGAAGAAGAAACAAATACGGAAGAAGAAACGAATACAGAGAAAGAAACAAGTATTGAGGAAGATTCACTAACCAAGTTAATAAGATTGGTAGAAAGTTTAAAATCTCTGGAACAGGGGAATGTAGATGATACAACATGGTCTGTGTTTGTTAAGGCCTATAATGATGCAAAAGCGGTACTGGATAATCCTGATACAACACAGGAAGAAATAGAAAAAGCATTGCAGGCATTACAAGAAGCATATGTAGCATTGTCCAGTTCAGAGACAGAAGAAACAGATGAACGAAAGGAATCGGAAGATTCGTCAGATGAAACGAATGAATCGAATGGTACGAATGATACACAGTCGGAGACAGCATCAAACAGTTCGATCAATAAAAGCAAAACAGGAAGTAACGACACGAAAGGAACTGATGTAAAGGCTGGTGATGTCACGATGGTGGTGTTTCCATTGGTTATGATGCTATTAACAGGAACTATAGTTTGTTTTCTAATTATCAGACGTAAAAAAAGTTGAAAGAGGGAGTAATTAAGTTTGTGTCTTTGGGAAGCTAACATCCATCTATTTCCAGCGATAAGAAACCTCAAATTTGTCAGTATCTACATGGCTTTGTGGGCTCTGCCCACACCTGGCTTCAGGAATAAGATTAAAAGCTCAAAACATAAGATTATTTAAACTACCAGTTGAAATGCAATTTAGTGACGGAAGGTATCCCACAAAGAGGGCGTAAATTTTTCTGTGTCTGAGTAGTAAAAGATTTTCTGATATGAATCAGATATGTAGGATTTACAGTAGTTTTGTTTTGATTATATGTCGTTTTTTAGTGGGTTTATTATGTCGAATTTTTCTTTCTGATTTTAGTATGCCCGCTATATGTTTTTCTATTCATGTTTTCCTATTTTTTTTGCACGATAATTTAAGCACTTATTTATATCTTTTTTTCATGGGCTCTGCCCATACCCGCCCCTCTGGAATAGTTTGGGGTTTTTGGCATATAATATAAGTACCCGACGGAATGGGTTGGATTGGGCTATCCATGTGCTTTGATTAGGACAGCCCTTTCCTTCATCCTA
>Ga0153997_1000017_pt1 | contig 59288 bp, 51 predicted proteins | sample TSNC081MetaG_FD_104750 | JGI IMG/M metagenome (GOLD analysis project Ga0153997, IMG submission 104750) | Attine ant fungus gardens microbial communities from North Carolina, USA - TSNC081 MetaG | ecosystem: Host-associated > Fungi > Mycelium > Unclassified | place: USA: North Carolina, Lumber...
ATAGTTAAATAAGACTTTTTCTTTGAATGATTTTGAATTCTGAATCAATCGATCCGTCAAGCCATTCTTCCCATGTGTTTCCATTATCATCCCTATAAATCCGATTGCATATGTGAGAAGCGTATTTAAGTTATTCGTTGCAAGCATCATGGGTACTTCCCCTAAACCATATACCGTTTCATACGTATCTGTAGTAAAATATCTCATAGGGAGATCCTCTCTTATTTTGTTTAGTATAGTAAGATGTGATAACTTAATTATACTAAAAATAAGACCGGATTTCCTTGTTTTATTGAGATTTTTATAAAGTTGTGGATTTAAAACCCCGTAGAATGATCCACTTGTGGATAATTCTACGAAAACTCAAGCGTAAAAATAACTTGACTAATTCTTGTTACCTGTATATAATCTATATACGCTGTAACCAAACTTTTTTAGTATAACAAAATCAAATATTTTCAGGTCACTTTGAAAGTTCTACATATATAGAGAATGCGCATGGAGGCAGGCATGAAGAAGCAAAAAAAGATTTTTAGAATCCTCGCATCAGGCATTGGTATACTGATTTGTATTGTAATGATTCCTATTATAGTTATGAATCTAACAATTATTGTCAAGTCTTACCTAAAACCCAATGAAGTTCCCGACTTTTTTGGAATTAAGCCATTTATCGTAGTAACAGGCTCCATGGAGGGAACTATTGATGGCGGAGATTTTATTATTACAAAAGTAGTTAAACCCTCAACGCTGGAAGTGGGGGATATCGTTTCCTATTCAATAGAGGATACGGTTATTACCCATAGAATTATTGAGAAAACGGAGGTGGAGGGGCAGCCAGCCTTTATTACAAAAGGGGATGCTAATAATATGGAAGATCAAGACCCTGTAACGTTTGACCAGGTAGAGAGTATTTATCTTTTTAGAATTGCAGGTCTGGGTAATTTGGCGATGTTTATGCAGACACCTGTCGGAATGCTTGTGTTTATAGGAATTCCTTTATGCTGTTTCATATTATATGATATTATTCGGCGCAGATTACAGGCGAAAAAGGATTCAAAGAAAGACTATGAGATACAAACTGAGATTGAAAACTTACGAGCCCAGCTGGATGAACAGAAGAAGGATCATGCAGAGGATACAAAAATAACGAAGAAAGATTGACTAAAATGAAAGCTATTATCGGTAAAGAGCCATGATTTAACCGTTAATATAAATGGATACTTTTGAAATGTTTACATTTTATAATGAAGACATTTGCGGGATTTCCACTCTATACGTACATTTCGGGATTTGTGCTTGTTTGCAAAAGTCTCCGCAGTTGACAAGAGCTATATACAAAGCAAGGGGGATTGTATGTTCTTGTCAGCTGAGGGGAATATCTCGAAGTTAAGAAAAATGAATACATATTTAAAAGGAGAGAATAGTAATATGATTAAACAAAAAAAGAACAAAGTTCTTAGGACAGCCAGCCTTGCACTGGTACTCACATTAATTACTACATGTTTGTCAGCGTATACGTTGGCGAAGTACACAACTTCATTGAGCGGTACTGATACGGCTCGAGTTGCCAGGTTTGATTTTGGGTCGACGATAAATACTTATGATGAGAATGGCAATGCGATCATGACGAATGCTGCGCTTGCAACGACAGCTGCAGCGATAAACGTTTTCAGCACTTCTTATGATTCTGCGGCCTCTTTAGGAACAGCATCTACCACAACGGTAAAGACATCTGGCACTGATAAAATCATTGCTCCTGGTGTATTTGGCTCTTTTCAATATGGTTTTACTGGTACAAGTGAAGTTAGCATTAGAATTTCATTTGATATTACAGAGACTCAGACTGCAGCAAATAAAGTTCCAATGCTTTATGAATATGATGGAAAGTATTATAGCAATCAGTATACTCCAAATAATCATTACCTTGTTTTGGCAAATGATGGAAGCTCAATTGCAACTATAAATGTTGCAGGCAATCTCGCAGCTTTGGCAACAGCAGTATCGGATAGCATTGGTATTATGGATGCAGGTACTGACTTATCCACTGCCACTGCTCTTACAGCAGCTAAAACTACTGTCAAATGGTATTGGCCATTTGAAGAATGGACAGCAGCCAGCGGCGGTACCTTGATTACCGGAACCGGTGTTGGAACCGATGCTTACGATACTGCCCTTGGTCTACTCGGATCAGATACCGTTAAACTGGATATCGCAGCAACTGCAACTCAGGTTGACTAATTTTAATTGACTTAATAAGTGTCTCCCAACGTGGCGGGGAGACACATTAAGCAAGGCAATATGTATAAGAGCTTTCAGCCCTCTTAAAAAGGCGTAGAACAGAAGCATTAATCTTAAGTTATACTTTTTTAAGAGTGTTGAAATATTTTTTTGGAAAGGGGCGCATATGATGCCATATTGCGATAAAGCAATAAAAAATCGAAACATAAATAAAGATGCTATTTTAGGTATTCTTTGTCTGCTTTTCCTCGTTTTGATGACTAGTCTGGCCGTTGTTAATCTGGTAATTCCAAAGACCTTGGCGGCCCAGGTGACGATGGAGGTTTATCAGCAAGCGGATGGAAAAGCGTTTGGCAGGGAAACAAGCCTTGATATTTTTAAGAATGAAGCCTTTGATGGAGAGAAGATTGTTGCGCCATATTCTTCGGGCAGCTATACGTTTGCGGTATTTAATAATGCGGAAAGTAATATTCTTCCATATACCCTAAGCCTTACTTCTTCAAACCCGGATCATATTCCTTTGGTTTTCAGTTTACAAAAGAATGGTGAATATATTTATGGCGGCGCAAGTGATGATGAAATGATTTCATTGACAGAACTTGATTTTAATGATGTAAAGCTAAATGGCAGGCAGACGGATATGTATACCATTCACTGGCGCTGGGATACCTTCGACGATAAAAGTGATACTGCGATTGGAACACTTGCTACAGAGCGTGATCTGCTTTACAGGCTAACGGTTACGGCAACCGGTACTATTTCAGAAGACAATCTCCCGAATAATGACTCCGGTGTGAAAGGGACAATGAACACGATTATCAACAGTCTGCCGAAAACCGGAGATAACATATCTTATTTACCGTGGATAGCTTTCGCTCTTGGGGCATTTCTCTTAATCATTCTGTTGATTTATAAAAGACGCAAAAAAAAGGAAGATGTGAATGAATGAAAGTAGTTTTAAGAATTGGCAGGTATTTTGTTGTGACACTTTTAGTGCTGTTCATTTTGATAAATGTCATTTTGATCATCCGTAGCGCTGTTTCAGGTAAGGAAATGCCGTTGATTTTCGGCTATGGCAAGGCTGTGGTTGCTACGGGCAGTATGGAACCGGTCATTGAGCCAGGAGATATGATTATTTTTCATGAACAGGGGAATTATGAAGCTGGCGACATTGTTGTCTTTGAAGCGGAGAATTTTGTTACACATAGAATTATAGAAACAACAGAAAATGGCTTTATAACTCAGGGTGATGCCAACAATAAGGATGATGGCGAGATACACGGGGAGCAAATAATAGGCAAGGTAGTGTATATTGTCCCCAAAGTGGGATATATCGTGGACTTTATAAAATCTCCTTTTGGCATGCTTGTCTTGGTTATTGGGCTGCTGGTATTGATAGAATTGCCAGGCTTATTATGGAAGAAATCAAAGAGGTGAGCGGTATGGATGATATCCAACAAAATAGAAATAAAAGGAAACGGCCTGTGGTTAGGTATTTGATATCTTTACTGGCTGGTGTAACGATAATTGCAGGAGTTGCTCTGTCTCGCTATGTATCAAGTGTTTCAGGGACGGATACAGTGCGGGCGGCACAGTTTGATTATGAGATTCACATCTCCAGAAATACATATGACAAGATAGGTGCCCCATATGATGCAAAAATAGAGTTTATTGATAACAGCAATAATCCGGCTGATCTTAATACAATAACAAGCAACGATACGAAACAAGTAGAATTTCTTGTGTCTCTCTATGCTACATCCATGTTGGCGGATGCCGACGCATGTCAATTTGATGAAGTGGTGAGAGTGATTGATGTAACATTTACAAATACCAGTGAGGTGGCTGTAAATGCAATTATTTCAAACATTGCTGATATAAGCAAAGTAGATGGCGGCATAGGCACAGGGAACGGTATTGTCTGGTGCTTGTTTCATGAGGCTGACAACTATACCGGCTATGGCGATATTTTGGGTAAACTTAATTACCCAGGCACTTCAAGCGTTCCCGCTGATTACGACATATTAATAGATGATCTTAATAAGGCCAACGCTAAGACGCTGGCAGATTGGAATGCAGATAATGTGCTGGAACCTAACACGCAAGAAAAGACGTTAACTATCGTGTTTTGGGCGGAGCATGAGGCGGTTGCGGATTCTGGCTGGGATTTTGAGAAACTTGTAAATAATAGTAGTGGACCGCTTGACCAGAGCATTCATATTGACTATGCGGTTACGCAGGTAGATTAGGGGGCTCTGATGAAAAAGAAAAAGTTATTGAAGTCAAAATGGTTACTGCCCCTTGTGTTTATCGCAATCGTGACTGCGACGATTACGCTGTACGTTATTGCGAAATATGCCGGGACTGCTGATGTAGAGAGTAAAGCCAACCTTCAGGGGTTTGACGTGACGCCTGTGATCACTGGTTATGAAACATGGAATTCGGATACTGGTGTTGTTAAGATGACGGCGGTCCAATATGCAAACTTTACGCTTGCTATTGAGAAAAGTGGAAACGGTTGGGCGTATATCCGGATTTCTATTGATGAGTCCTGGCGAATTAGGGACAATAGCACTGGGGTAGAAACGGTAGCCGCTACGACAGGAGGCACTTTAAGCTGGGATACGAACCTTGGTACAAATGCCACTGACAATTTCCAATATGTAGACGGCATTGTTACAGATCCGGGTACGATACCAATCATCGGCCCAAGCAGCATAGCAGCAAGCGACATCACCGTAGGTACCGGCAAAGAACTCGTGGTACGCCTCTCCATCAAGGTGGAGGCTATCCAGTATAATCGGTTGTTTGAATTTTGGGGCATAGATCCTGGTACTTATCCGAATTAAAAATTGATATGAATGAAATAAGGAGGAAACATGCGAAAACTTTTTTTAAATAGAATTTTCATAATAACGATTGCTGTCATAACATGTTTTTCATCTGTTGCAGCCTTTTCGCAGGATTTTGTATTCGCTAATGAGAGTGAAAAAACCTCCTCAGAGACTGTTTCAGCAGAAATAGCCACACTTTCAGGGGATATATCGACTGAAGGACAGTCAGAGACAGGCAGTGAAAGTCAGTCGGGGACAGCGGGAAGTGAAACTAATATACAAACGGAAGCTACTGGAGATACAGAAGAATCAAAGACGAAATCTGAAACCAAGGTTACCTATTCCGATTATGATTTACAGCCGACGACGATAGAAGAAGTACAGGCTTGGATTAATGCTTATGTTAATTCTGGTAATAGTATGAATGCAAAGCCGCATTGGCAGTATGAGGTGGATTCTTCACTCATGCCGAACGAGTGGCGCTGTGCTTATGTTGAGGATGCGAATTATAGTGAGGGGAAGTATTGGACGGTGTTTCCAAAGCCGATGTTCAGGATATCGGCCCATGGAGTTTTTGATGTTTACGATACGAATACAGACACATTTATTACGGGATTTGATAGCTTACCGGATGCGGTTTCCTATGTAAATGGAGGTGCTGTTGCGGATGCTGGTGGTGTGCTAGAAACTGGGAATTCATCCATTCCATACACGATTAAAGTAACAGCAGATACACAGCTTACCGAAATGTTATCTATAACCAATTCAGTTGGTGTTACGATAACTACTGATTCAGGCTTTGGTATATTACCGGCGACAATAGAGCGTATCCAGACAACTACCTCGGGGAATACTACAAGACATTTTAAAGTGGATAGTGACAGCAGGCTTATTCTTGAAAATATTATCCTGAAAGGAAATTGGGATGGATCTACAGATGTTGCTGCTGCTGCTGGCGGAGGCGGTGTCCATGTTGCCGAAAGAGGTGCTCTTGTTCTTGAGACAGGTGCGGAAATAACAAATTGTTATAGAGCTGATATGAATATTCCAGGACTTAGTGCCGGAGGTTCCGGCGGTGCTGTTTATGTAGATAAAGGTACGTTTACCATGAATGATGGTAAAATATATGGGAATTTTTCAAGTGAAAATGGCGGCGGCGTGGGGATTGCTGCCGGTGAATTTAAGATGTCCGGCGGAATTATTAGCAATAATAGAGCAGCAGGGACCAGCAGTTCAGACCCCGAGGGCTATGGCGGTGGTATATTTGTCGATAACGGTACCTCATTTACAATGTCAGGCGGCAGTGTTTTGTGCAACAGTACGAACAGTCGTGCAGGCGGCGTAGGTGTTAAGCGGAGCTATTTTGAAATGAGCGGCGGTGTGATTTCCGGCAACTATGCCGATCTCAGCGGCGGAGGGGTTTGTGTGTCCAGTTCTACCTTCTACATGTGCGGCGGGTCGATTCATGGCGCCAACTATACAGATTTCTCAGCCGGCGGCGTCCGGGTTGGTTACGATAATGAGGCATATGCTAATGCGAATGACCCTACCTCCGTAAGCCAGACTGAGCTTACAGCGCTCCGTGCGTCACATGAGGACACCAGTTACTTTTACATGACTGGTGGGGATATAACGGGGAATGAAGCTAAATATTGCGGCGGTGGTGTGGTCGTGCGTGATGGTGCAAAATTCTATATGGGAGCAGGCAGTTATACTCCATCAATAGGTGGAGGTTCAGCGTATATCGGCACAGGCATTTTCACTGAAGGCAACGGCAATGGAACCCCGGCAATAAAAGGAAATTTGGCTCATTATGCTGGTGGCGGCGTGTTCATGGGTACCTTTGAAATAAGGGGGACAGCCCCTTATCCTACTTTCTATAAAGATTCCGCCAGGTTTTATATGTATGAGGGCGCTCGTATTGACGGCAACCAGACCCAGTGGGTTGCGGGCGCACACGGTCACTGGCTGTATGGCGGCGGTGTTCATGTAAACCTGGGCTGCGAATTTGAAATGAACGGTGGTGACATCATCAATAATACCGCAGCGTACTGTGGCGGCGGCGTCAGTGTGGCTGGAGCAGCCTTTACCATGAATGGTGGTCACATCAGCGGGAATTCCACAGATACAAGTGATAACAACCCTGACCCTTCCCTGACCTTGGTCGCCTATGGCGGCGGTGTCTGGATCGGTCATGCCTATACCAGGGACGAAAATGGGGACGGCGATTATTCTTCGGGTATGTCGCACCCGGCGGGAAGTACATTCACCATGACTGGCGGTCTCATTGGCGGATTAGATGGTTCTTTTGGCACCGGCAGCAGCGGCAGCGGCACTTACTACGGCAACCACGCAGAGGATGACGGCGGCGGTGTATATGTGGGCGGAAGCAGCCACTTTACTATGAGAGGTGGTGCCCAAATCAATTACAATGATACGGAGAACAGTGGCGGCGGCGTGTACGTGGGGCCGGGAGATTTCGGAAAAGACGACAATGCAGACGGTGTTGCTGACAGTTCCTTCACCATGGAGAACGGCTATATCCTGAACAATGCATCCCTTTATGACGGTGGCGGTGTAGCAGTCAAGGGAACAACGTTTCATATGTCCGATGGCTATATCAGTGGCAATAGCACCACGGATACTACACCCGGATCTTCCAGAGCCGGTGGCGTGTATGTGGGTCAGGGCACGAATGCAAATGCTGATATCTATCATGGTGATTTCACCATGACTGGCGGAGTGGTCGGCGGCCTGAATGGGTATTATTCCTCTGGAACCAACAGTGTGGCCGGCGGACTCTACTACGGCAACCATGCTGTCAGCAGTGGTGGTGGCGTGTACGTTACCGACGATGCAGCATTTACCATGAGAGGCACTGCCCAGGTGAACTACAATGATACGGATAGGTGGGGCGGCGGTGTGTATGTCTGCGCAGGCGAAAATGGAACGGGTAATACCTCGTTTACCATGGAGCAGGGCTATATCCTGAACAACAAGTCACTCAACGATGGAGGCGGTCTGTATTTAAGCGGTGTTGCGTTTACGCTGAAGGACGGCTGCTACATCAGTGGAAATAAAACCACCACTTCTCCAGCTACATCAGGCGGATTATTTATAGAGGACTACACGAACGATGCGGGCACCAACACCTATCAGGGCAAATTAACAATAGAGGGAGGTCTCATCGGGGGTACGGCTTTATACACCGGCAACGCCAGTAATGACGGCACAGCAAGCGAGGCGGGCGGTCCTTACTACGGCAACTACGCAGCATACTACGGCGGCGGTATGTGTGCCGTGAAAGCCGATGTTACCATGACAGGTGGTTCGATTGCATACAATACTTCATCGCAATATGGTGGCGGTTTGTATCTATTCGGCAGTACTTTTATAATGATGAACGCAGTGATTGAAGGAAACAAAGGGTTTTCTGGTGGGGGTGTGGGCATGCATGGACAGACGCTTCCTGCAACTATTGGAAGGACTCCATCTGGGACTGCAGTTGGAACGGCTAGCATGACGATGGGGAATGGAGCTTCTGTTCAAAATAATACGGTTTCAGGTGTCGCAGGCGGTATTGAGGTGGTGGGGACGCTAACCATGAAGGCCGGCTCTCGGGTAGATAATAACACGGCGTCGACCTACGGCGGCGGCATAAGAATATATGCTTCCGGTCAATTAACGATGGAAGCCGACTCCGTTGTTTCCAATAATACCAGCAGATATTATGGCGGTGGTGTGTATGTATATAATATAAGTTCTTCTGCATATATGGATGTCAAAGCTGGGGCGTTGATTACAGGCAATACGAGCAATACTGCAGGTGGCGGCATCGCTATAAACACATCCGCAACTTCTCAAACGAATATAAACATTAAGGGAAGAATCAGCGGAAATAAAGCGTCGACCTACGGCGGCGGCATCTATTCTATGAATAGTGCTGTTGTCAATGTCAGCGGAGCAGCCATCACAGCCAATATGGCCAGCAAAGACGGCGGCGGTATTTATACCCAGTCCACTGGTCTTCTAACGGTGAGCGATAGCACCGACATTACAAATAATGTTGCGCTGGGTAACGGTGGCGGGATATGTACGACGAATCTTAATTATAGCAATCTGAGCGTCCTTGACGATACGACCACCTTCAGCGGAAACCGGGCCGCATATGCGACTGCCATAGATGCCACAACGGCAAGCAACTATGATACTTATGTATCAGATTCCATCAGCCCTGCCTCTCTCTCTGTCTATAGCTATGCGCTAAACAACTGGGATATCAATTATGCTGCTGCCCCAGGGGTCTACACTATTATATTCGACCCCAACGGCGGGACGTTCACAGGCTCGGTTGAAAACCTGGAGTACTTGTATGTGGCGGCTGCTAATGTGGCAAAACCACTGGCGAATCTCGGGTATGTGATGGACTCCTACAGCGATGAGGTCACGTATGTGGCAGCGAATGATTTATCCGGCAATGCCGCTCTTGTAAATGCCACGGTAACCACGGGTGTCTTAGTGCAAACTGACATGGTGGTTGCCCCGACAAAAGTAAGCAGTAAATTTACAGGCTGGCAAGATGGAAGTGGTAATCCATTCACATCAACCAACATGGCGACTACCGCATACTATGATAGTACAGGGAGCGTTTCTGCCAGTCTGGCAACGACGGCAGATTTTGCTTCAGCGACAGCTCCCAAAGTCTACGCCCAGTGGAGCACATATAGTATCACTCTGGTGCTGGACAACGGTGTGACCTGGACTGAGCTGGCGAATAACGTGGCGGTGACTTTTGATAATGCGACTACAACGAAGTCCATGACGGCTCTCTTTACCAACCCGGATGTGGATCCCCTGTTCGGAGATTATTACACAACCTACCCCAAACCAGGTTATCTTAACGGCATTACAAACTTAGGCACCGATACTTGGACGGTGACCGCAGACCTGCCCAATCAATACTTTATAACTGGAATAACCATAGACAGTGGTAATACGGATGGCTCCTCTTATGTACAGCCTGCCAATGCAACTTCCTGTGAGATTGTCATTACCATTGGCAAAACTGGCATTCCCTGGGGACACTGGATTTATAAATAGATAAAGCATGTGTCAAAGGATCATATTGATACGAGTAAGAAAGTCAGGATATTCACATATATCAAAGGTGAATATCCTGACTTTCTTACTTTGCAGGAAACGCAAATCCGTATATATTGATTGTGGCACTACCGATCTTGGAATCGTTTTTCTGGTTTTGCAGCTTTTTTGAAAGGCAAAGGTAATTACGCATTTATTTTTAAGCTGTCACAAAGTTACAGATTGACTGAGCTGATAAATGAACTAAAAACCGGGTTAAGTAATATTATATAGGGTAAAGCCTCTGTGATATGTTCTGCAGTATCATATAGTGTCAGTATATCACAGCAGGATTTATGTTGATCTCTAATATAACAGAGATGATATCGCCCTGACTCGGTGGAATGCTATCACAGATAGTAGGAAGGACAGAACATGGAGATTACAAAAAAAAGCGGGTCAGGAGCAGGAAGAGAGGATATAAGTATAATATGGAAAAAACATTCAATTGGATTAGTGTCATATCAGGACTTATTGGTGGTGAATTGATGTATTTATTCGGAAAATGGGATGTACTTTTATATACACTTGTAATGATGACGGTTATGGATTTTATTACAGGTTGGATTAAAGCCATTTACAATAAGCAGATTTCATCAGAAATTGGATTTAAAGGGATATTAAAGAAGGTGGTAATGTTTATTATTATTGCTACCGCAAATGTTATTCAGAATTTCATAGGGGGGCATATCCCGTTAAGAGAGGTAGTAATAACATTTTATATCTGCAACGAGGGGCTAAGCTTATTAGAGAATGCAGCCGACATTATACCAATACCTCAAAAGCTAAAAGATGTATTATTGAACTTAAGGGAAAAAAATGAAGATAGAGAAGGAGAGGAATAAATTTTACGTTCCTCTTTGCCCGGGGGGTCAGCGCAGCTCGCTATGCTGACCACATCCGGATATATCCTACATAATATCGAACATGCTTCACTGTTTTATTTTTAGTGATTTAACCTTTTGTTCTGGAATTTTGTCCCCGCTTATGAATTCTCCACATAATAAAGGAGAATCAGGATTATATAATTCACAATTGCTTTTTACCATATCAGTAGAATAGTTGGCGTAGCAGTATTTACAGCCGTTTTTACAAGTATTATAAGTACCTGTTTCAATACTTTCGACACATCTGCATTCTTCCCGTTGATATTTATCCTTTTGAGACTTTATGGCACAACCCATTATTTTTTCTATTAATTCCATATCAATACAGCTATTATGTTCAATTCCACAAAAAGATAAATCTATATTTTCAGCACATGTGGCTATTTTCATTTTATTTTCTTTTGCAATAAGTGCTAATTTAGCAGCAAATTCATTTATCTTAATATGTTCCATACTTGCAACATTGATTTTTTGCATATTTTTCTTTGCTTTTGTATATATATATCAAAAAAACTAATAACCACTTTGTCCGTATAGCCATTAAGAGCAGAGGCAATCTTCTGAAAAGTGTCCATATGATATCCTATTGTATATTTATCTGTAAAAATAATTGGATCATATCTCCAGACAACCTTTTCACTTCCTATTTTTGAAGATAATTTCAGGAAGATAGGAATCATTTCATTCAGTTTATCTATCATAGGAGCTGGATTTTTAGTCCAGAAGACAATACAATCAACAACATTAGGCGATAAATCAATTTTGCTTATCTGATGAATATTCATCGGGTTTTTCACATATAAATAACCTTCTTTTATTCTGTTTAAAAACCAATCTGAATAATAGTTTGGCACATCCGTTCGTCTACTGACACTTAAAATCATTATTCGGCTTCCTATTTTCCCCATGACTTTCTTCCTCTATTCCCGCAAGCAAAAAAATGTGCGAAAATACTTGCTTGCATGGTATAGAAATTTGACTAAGGCTATATAATAATTTTTATTGTAGCATATAGCAAAAATGAAGTCGAGCATATATAATAATCCAACTGTTACAACTTTTAAAGCCACTTTTCATTTACAGTTCAGCCTTATGGTAATCAAAGCCAGACGAGATTCTGTGTGGACTGTCTGGTTGTTGCAAATGGGAAAATGCTGTCTCAGTGGATTGCGGCTGAGTGGGTAATTTTTGTTTTTATGCCTTCTTGGGGCGATTCGCATGTCAGAATACTTTTGGCAGCATTTTTCCCATGTAATATCTGTGGGTTCCGAATTTCTTTAGCCACTGAGGAGTAACTTAATAAAACTTTAATGAAAGAATAGTTTACGCTATCTCTTTTCATATGATAGAATGTGAATATAAAAGTAACGTAGAGCGAAACTTCAGTTTCCTTCATTTTTAATACCTGTCTAAGCAGGTAGATAGGAGTTTATATGGGAAAACAAGAATTTTTAGATACATTGAGAAGAAAATTAGCAAGCGAACTTAGTCAGGCGGAAGTCAACGAGAACATCCAGTATTATGACAGCTATATTTCCTCTGAAGTGAATAAAGGCAGAGGCGAACAAGAGGTAATAGAGGAAATCGGAAGTCCTCTTTTAGTTGCGAAAACAATTATTGATACACATGGATATGCAGATAAGACAAATGGAGCCGGTAATTCATATACCGGTGCTTACAATAACTCTTATTCCCAAAGCCAATCCTATGAGCATGAAGATGAAACTTATGGAAGAGGAAAAAATAGTGGATTCCATATCAACCGCGACCAAAATGGTTGGGACGTGCGGTATGGACGTATAAAACTAAATACCTGGTATTTTAAGGTATTAGCAGGGGTTATTATTTTATTAATTGCAATTGCAATTTTTAGTATTGTTGGAACCGTCATTTCCTTTTTGGTACCATTTGTACTTCCAATTTTAATCTTCTTTCTCGTTTACAGCGCAATTACCAGCGGCAGACGCAGGTAGGGGACTGTTAACAAATATCCAATTTGGCGATATATTTACGTGCAGTCCCTAATGGTAACAGGAAAAGAGGAAGGGTAAGTTAGAAAGATATGCAGAAAATACTAATAGTGGGAGAATTGAAAATCCCGTATGAGTTAATCACCAGCAAAAGAAAGTCTATTGGAATAAAAGTTTCTAATGAAAAAGGAGTTGAAGTACGCACACCTAAAAATATTTCAAAAAAGTTGTTGGAAGACGTATTAACAAGCAGAGCACCCTGGATTCAAAAAAAAATAAAGGATGTAAAAGCCAAAGCGAATTTAAAACCTGCCCACACATTCAAATCTGGTGAATATATTCCACTTCTGGGTCAGAAATATAGACTGCATGTGGACAAAGTTATCGAAAAAAATGAAGAATGTGTAAAAATGGACGAATCCAAAATATATGTTTCTGTCCGCCAGGAGGATGCTCCATACATCAAAGAAAATCTTATCAAATGGTACAAACTTATAGCAGAACAAATATTAACAAAAAAAACAATCTATTACAGTAATGAAATGGATGTAAGCTTTGAAAAAGTTAGAATAAATAGTCCATCCAGGCGTTGGGGCAGTTGTGGTTCGAATGGAAATATAAATTATAATTGGAGAATTATATTAGCGCCAGTGCAGATTATTGATTATCTTGTGGTACATGAACTGGCTCACAGAAAAGAAATGAATCACTCAGGAAAATTTTACGCTATTGTATCCGCAGTTCTCCCGGATTATGCCACAAGTCAAAAGTGGCTAAAGGACAATGGTATGTATCTGGATATTTGAACAGTTCCTTAGAAAAAATAACATAGAAAGATGAATGGTCATAAAAATGAAAATTGGGATTATCGGAAGTAACACGATAGCCTTACAATTTTGTACGGCTGGAATGCAGTGTAATGATTTTGATATAGCTGCTATTTATTCAAGATCTTTAGAGATAGCCAAAGAAAAGGCCCGGTCATATAATGCAAAGTTTGCATTTAATTCATTGGAAGAGCTGGCAAATTGTAAAGAAATAGATGCCGTATATATTGCTAGTCCGAATGCCTTACATTTCACGCAAAGCATGCAGATGCTCCGGGCGAAAAAACATGTAATATGTGAAAAGCCAATTGCTTCTAATGCACAGCAATTAAAGAAAATGATAGAGACCGCTGCGCTAAATAACTGCATCTTATTAGAAGCCATGCGTCCAGCCCATCTTCCGGTTATGAAGGCTATAAAAGCGACGTTAGATACAATTGGGCCAGTCAGACGCGTGGTATTAAACTATTGCCAATATTCTTCCCGATATGACAAGTTCAAGGGGGGGATCATCCTGAATGCGTTTAAACCGGAACTTTCAAATGGCGCTCTTATGGACATTGGAGTCTATCCTGCACATGTGCTTGTACACCTTTTTGGTAAACCGAAGCAAATTACCGGATATACTGTCAAATTGTCAAATGGGGTGGACGGAGCAGGAGCAATACTTTGCCAATATGGCGGGATGATAGGAGAAATTCAGTACTCAAAGATTTCGAGTTCATATTTGGAAAGTGAAATTCAGGGAGAGAATGGAAGTATAATACTGGATACCGTTTCCGGACAGAGAAATGTCAGAATGATAGAAAGAAATGGAGGACAAGTTTGCCTGTCACCGGTTATGAAAGAACTTGATATGTGCTACGAGATAGAGGCATTTATTGAAATGACAAAAAGAGGTACAGGTCATGAGGAATTTTTGCAATATTCTTTAGATACTATGGAGCTTCTGGATCAGGCAAGGAAGATTCAGGATATTGTGTTTCCGGCAGATATGAAGTAGGCTTTTACGGATTTTTTCCGGATGACGGATGAGATTCCATGGGGAGAGAACTGCCCCTGTGGCTCCGGACACGAGACCACTCTCTTCGGGCTCATGGACTGGTGTAAAATGAATTTCTTGCACAATATTAGTTTGGGATTCGTTTGAAATATCCACTGTATGAAGTGGGTATTTTATTTTTTGCAACAGTTTATTTCGGTTACACTTTTTGAAACACACGCTGGACAATCTTAAATAAATATGATAGCATACTAATATATTAGTTAGAAGGTTATACTTGATTAAGAGCTTTACAAAAAAGGAATCAAAAGGAGAAGAGAAGAATGGAAATGACATTGAGATGGTATGGCAAAGGGTTTGATAGTGTAACATTGGAGCAAATACGTCAGATACCAGGAGTAACGGGGGTTATTACAACGTTATATGACACAGTTCCGGGAGAAGTGTGGAAGAGAAGCGAAGTACAAAGGATCAAAAAAGAGGTGGAAGACGCTGGTCTTAGATTAGCAGGAATCGAAAGTGTAAACATTCACGATTCCATCAAGATTGGAAGTTGCGATAGAGAACAATATATAGAAAACTATATTAAAACTCTGGAAGTATTAGGCGAAGAGAGAATAGATTTAGTATGCTATAATTTTATGCCTGTATTTGACTGGACTCGTTCTGATCTGGCTAAGCTCAGAACGGATGGCTCTACGGTCTTATCTTATGACCAGTTCATAATAGATGGTATAGATCCGGAGAAGATAATGGACTCTATGGATGAAAAATCAAATGGTTTTGTACTGCCAGGATGGGAACCGGAAAGAATGGCAAGAATTGCTGAATTATTTGAATTATACAAGGATGTGGATGAAGATAAATTGGTTGCCAATTTACAATATTTCTTAAAGGCAATTATACCAACATGTGAGAAATATGGTATTAAGATGGCAATACATCCCGATGATCCAGGCTGGTCTGTATTTGGTCTGTCAAGAATCATGAAGAATAAAGAGGATCTTCTACGTTTAGTAAGTCTGGTGGATAGTCCATGTAATGGTGTTACTCTTTGTACTGGTTCATTAGCTTCGAATCCGAATACAGATATTCCTGATGTGATCAGAGCATTAATAGGGAAAATACACTTTGCTCATGTAAGAAATGTGGTACATATCGGAGAAGGAAAGTTTGACGAAGCAGCACATTTATCAAGTGATGGTTCTTTGGATATGTATGAGATTATGAAAGCCTTATATGAAACCGGATTCGATGGGGTCGTAAGACCAGACCATGGGCGTGCAATCTGGGGAGAAATTTCCATGCCGGGATATGGATTGTATGACAGAGCATTAGGGGCAGCTTATTTGAATGGCATTTGGGAAAGTCTTGAAAAACAAAACAAGTTATAGAGTCGACATGTATTGGGATTTATAATGACTGCAATTTGAAAAAGAGAAAGGAGATAGTGACTAAATAGTCACGGTGACATATATGAAGATGACAAAAGAAGCATTAAAGCAAGTGAACGTTTGGGAAGAGGCAGAGTTTGCAATCCCCGAATTTGATATAGATAAGGTTACGAAAGAAACCTATGAGAATCCCACATGGATTCATATGGGGGCAGGTAATATTTTTCGCGCATTTCCAGCCATGATGCAGCAGACATTGCTGAATAAAGGAAAAGCTAACACAGGTATTATAGTGGCGGAAGGTTATGATTATGAAATCATAGAGAAAATAAATAAACCCCATGACAATTTAAGCCTATTTGTTACATTGAAGTCAAATGGAACAATTGAAAAAACTATAGTTGGCAGTGTTGTGGAATCACTGACGATGGATACGGATCATCAACCGGATTTTGAACGCTTGAAGGAGATTTTTAGGAAAGAATCTTTACAAATGGTGAGCTTAACGATAACGGAAAAGGGGTATAGTTTGGTAGATGGCAGCGGCAAGTATTTACCATCGGTAGAACATGATTTTAAAGCGGGACCTGCAGAGCCAGTTAGCTATATCGGTAAGTTAACAGCTCTGTGTTATGAAAGGTTTTCAAATGGGGCAGCGCCGGTTGCCTTGGTGAGTATGGATAACTGTTCTCACAATGGAACAAAATTGTATGAGGCTGTAAATGCATTTGCAAAAACATGGATAGAAAAGGGACTTGTGGAAAGAGGATTTGGAGAGTATATCAATGATAAAACGAAAGTATCCTTTCCATGGAGTATGATTGATAAAATTACTCCAAGACCAGATGAAAGTGTGAAAGAAATGCTTTTAGAATTGGGTTTTGAAGACGTGGAAACGATTGTTACAACAAAAAATACCTATGTAGCACCGTTTGTAAATGCAGAAAAGTGTCAGTATTTAGTAATAGAAGATGCTTTTCCAAATGGAAGACCTGCGCTTGATCAAACAGGGGTTATATTTACAGAGAGAGAAACGGTTGATAAAGTTGAAAAAATGAAGGTATGTACATGCTTAAATCCTTTGCATACAGCGTTGGCGATTTATGGCTGCCTTCTGTCCTATACGGCAATCTATAAAGAGATGGAGGATCCACAACTTAAAAAATTAGTTGAAAAAGTGGGATATGAGGAAGGACTTCCGGTTGTTGTAAATCCTGGAATCATTGATCCAAAAACATTTATTGATGAGGTGCTTCAGATAAGGGTGCCAAATCCATTTTTGCCGGATACACCACAAAGAATCGCTACCGATACTTCACAAAAGCTTTCCATACGTTTTGGAGAAACCATCAAGGCATATGCCGAAAGCCCGGAGTTGAATGTGCAATCCCTCACATTTATTCCATTAGTATTAGCCGGTTGGTGCCGCTATCTGATGGGTATTGATGATAATGGTGAGAAGTTTGAATTAAGCGCTGATCCTATGTTGGATATGGTAACTCCTTATGTATTGGATATTAAATTAGGGGATAGCCAAGCATTTTCAAAACAGTTGAACCCTTTGTTATCTAATACTAAAATATTTGGCGTGGATTTGTATGAAGTTGGAATTGGTGAGAAAACAGAAGGATACTTCGGTGAGTTAGCTGCAGGCGTTGGGGCTGTAAGAAACACTTTGGTGAAATATTTAGGATAGGAATTAGCTGGATAATCAAGTAGAGAAGAAAATAAGGTAGATTGTATTTAAGTAAGAAGACATAGATTTGTGTACATGTTAAGACCTTTTCAAGCTGTGGACATGAGACCACTCTCTCCCAGCTCATGGCCCCCCGCTTGTAGGTCTTACGAAGTAGAGTGTTCCATGAAATCCCGTCCGTCTTCGAATACATAAGGCTGAACGGTTACCAAAAACTTAGGAAAGAACCAAAATTCTATAGACATTTTGTGATAAATAATGTATTCTGTAAAAATTAACCTACCGTCGGTTTATAACTGGATGATATGAGGAAGTTTATGTATGCGTATCGTAAAAGAAAACGAGGTACGGCGAAAAAATCGTAGATAACCCTGATTACCCGCAGGAAACGGTAGAATTTTTACTTACCGCCGCTCAGGTTGTTCTTGAGGAAGGGCGATTCCATTGGGAACCTGATCAAGCGGTGCGAAAGGCTGTGGCATTTATCAGTATCATGGAAGCTGCCCTTGGCGCAGAAAGAGGAAGCTTTAACGTTTTGCTTTGTCGCTTTACGTTTTTGATCTAACGGGATGCGAGGATATTTTTGCCGTGCTGTTTGCTATATCCAATATCCTCCCCTGCTTGCGCCGCTCCACTTGGTCAGGTCATATATGGTGTGTTATTTAAATCTTTCAGCGTAGCGCTTTATGTTCCGGTGCTTGCCGTTAGCTTGATTATGCTTGTTATAGCCGTTATCTCAAGGCAAATTTTGAGAAACGAAGGAGAAGCTGTATACAATGATTAGCAGAATATCTCATTTTCTCAATTTATGACTTAGAATTACACAGCATTGTTATTTTCCCCCCAGAGGTTTCAAGTCGATCAAAAGATTGGTTGCAATCTGGTATAGTTTCATTTCATCCTCGGTTACTTTCTTTGTGGTTTCAGGCGAAGAATCTACAATCCAGATATTAAGAGTATATGTTCTGACAGCATTGATGAACATAGACATAGCATGCGTATCAAGTGGTGCCAGCCTGCCAATTTCCACGGCTCTATTAAAAAAAGATTCTACATATTTAACCCCAGAATCTATCAACAACGATTTGGTTATTTCTTTTGCCCGCTCATCAAAAGAGTTTCTTTGCATAATAATCTTAGTTATATCGAGCAAATTTGGCAAATATTCCGGATCAAACTCATACCAGACAGACGTTATTATATCAAATAGGCTTCCGCTATGAAGTATTGGCTCAATAGATTCCAAATCAGGTCTATTTTTCTGGTGGTTATAACAATAAAAATCATAAATGATATCTAATATTTCTTGCTTCGACTTGAAATGATTATACAGAGATGATTGCGTAATCCCTGCAGCCTCCGCAATATCGCAGATACTGACTGCTTCAAATCCTTTTAACATAAACAATTTTACTGCGCATTCAAATAATTTTTTCTTAGTTCCAATAAAATGAAAATCTTTGGCGTTAGATTTCGTATATTTTATGGGTAGTAGAGCATTATCGGGTATAAACCATGCCCCGACCTTTTTAATTGCGCCTTCGATTTCCCCTTTCTTACATAAATTTTGAATATGCCTGGGAGAGACGTTCCATTCGGCGGCCTTCTCCTTCGCCGTTTTGTAATTAACCACTTTATCTTCCATCTTTCTTTAACATTTCATTTATTGTTTTCTAATATACAGCATGTTTAGCAATTTGTCTATAGCTCGTCCGTCAAATATTGCGTATATTTTAGGAACGTTCACTCAACTTTGTTATTATGTTAGGAATTTTGCAAAATAATCATATCAGATCGTTCTATTGGATTAATTTGTTTAAATCTGTAAGTTTTCAGGATATATTGATTTTTCTGATCAAATCTTATAGATATTTTTTTTGTATAACTATTATCTATATGAGAAGAAAATTCCTCGATTAATATACTTGCCTTATACTTTTTCAAAATTTCAAAAATTGTCATTAATCCAATACCACTTCCGCCATTCATCGGATGGGTAGTAATTTTCTTAAGCCCCAGACTAATGAGAACATCAGTTTCAAAAAGAATTCCACTATCAAATACATTGATTATATAATAATTTTCAATTATTCCAATGCTGACAAAAATTTTTTTCGAGGTTACGTTTTTTACGGCAAAAATAGAATTTTCAATTAAATCAGAAAGTAGAGTATTTATAGCGGATTCAGTAATTATATGTTGAACAAAATAATTTAAGTTACCAGAAATAGATATATTAAACGAGATTTTACATGTATCTGATTTTTTTGAAAAATATGTAAACAAAGAATTAAGAGAAGATATACTCGTTGTAGGCAGATGTTGACTATGTAGTTTATATTCGTTTAGGACTCCATAACGTTCTTGTGAATAACTCTTTAGATCTCTAAGAATAGAGGCTCCGCGTTCGGAAGGATTATCGCAATCTTTATCTATACAGGATTGTATATAGTTATTCACGGACATCTCCATTATTGGAATTAATTTATTATCTTTATGTATCATTTTAGCATATATTTCATTCTGATATTCCAGCTTCCTTATTTGTTCTTCTTTTTCATGAAGAATACTTCTCAATTCTATAATCTCAGATTTTCTCAATCTTTCCATATATGTCTTAGTCAGGTGATTATCCCACCAAACAAAAATAAAAATTGTGCATAATATAATTAATACTGTTGGAATAATGTAGATAAGATCTAAACTGTCATTATTTAATAATGTATTGCTACATAGTATAGCAACACTAATTATTATGCCTATATTATTTTTAGATTTATCCACTAAAAATGGCATACCCTTTTTTAACCGTTTAAATTTAAAAAGTTGATGAATAAGTAAATATTCAATAAAAATAGCAAATATTATTAAGTATAAAGATGTAGAAGAATCGATTTTCAATAAATAAAATATTATGGAACCAATTATAACTGCAATCGTAAAAAGAGCATTGCTGATTCCACAGGAAATAATTGTTGTTGTTAATGATAATTGCATGTTAACTTTATTCAAAAGTGTAACGGCAATAAAAAAAGGAATAATCATAATAGGTATGCCTACGTGTGTTTTAGAAGATCTGTAAAAAGATATTAACCATGCTAATCCAATTGAAAATAAAAAATAGATAAGGATTTTAAGTTTTGTAATATTCTGTAAATTCAGCAATTTTATATATAAATAAAATGAAAAAAGAATAATAAAAAAATATTTGATAAATGCAACTAACATAAGACACCTCTCTCCAAAGTAATAAAATCCAATCATAAGTATATACGAAAGACTAATTTAAAAAATCCTTCAAAAACTTTATTTTTAATAAATAAAGAAAATGGAGGTGAGTTAAGATGATGAAAATCTGGGATATGATTAAAAAAGCTCTAGGAGTTTAGATCTAAGTTCAGTAAAGGCTGTATATAAAAATCAGCCTTTACGAATCAATATTCGGCTTTTATTTTATTAGCATAAAAGTATATAAATTCAGTTATAGTGGGAGAAGCCTTATCTAAATTCCAGCGAGCAGTGTAATATCTTTGAAGATCATCAATGTCACTTGTTCGCCAGGCTCTGTTAATAGCATTCTGCATTGCTCTTTCTACACTGGAGTTTGTTTTTAAATATTTTTTGCCGATAGCAGTGGATAGGTTATGTCCTGAACCCTCAATAAGTAATAATATCGCATCAGCTAAGTATTCATATCCTACTGATTTGGGATTGATACCTATGAGATTGAGTTCATTGTAAATTCTTCTTTTAATTCTTTTACTTTTCAGCGCAGGGAGTTCTGTTGTACTGTGTATTGAGATATTTTGATTAAATTTGCTCGTAATAGTGTCGGAAATCATCTGCAAAAATACAATAACATTTTCAGCAGAATAATCATTTTGATATTTTGACATTATAAAATCAGCCCCCAGCTTTCTTGCATGATTATAAGTGACTGAGCTTGTATTATTGGTAGTAATCAAAATATATGGAGATATACCTAAATTTAATTTTTGCAACTCTAGTAAAAAAGTCAAACCATCTCCTCCGCCTAAATGAAGTTCTAAGTCAAGGATAATCACATTTGGCAAGTAGTCTTTTACATGTTTTATGCCATCCTTCACATTGTTTGTAGTTGCGATTAAAATCATACCTTCGACTTTTTCAATGCAGTTTGATATTTCATTGCAAGCAGTGGGGTCGTCCTCGATTAACAAAATAGATAGTTCTCTTGACATAATAACACTATTCCTTTCATTTTGCTTTTTCTCAGATCAAATCGGTATGAAAGTGTCTGAGCCTCGTTTCATATTTTCTCTTTTTGTAAACTTCTAGTGAAAGATATACTACAGAGCACAGAGGGAAAAGTAGAATTTCCTCCATTCCTTTGGTATAAAATCCACATAATTACTTATATTTATATCTTTACGGTCTTATATAAGTATTGTTTTGAGTACGTAACCGAATCATTGTTCATGCAATTTAATAGGTCTTACTTTGCTTGCCAGAATGCCTTCTTACTATTTAGGAGGTTCTTCTATGATATCTGTAAACACTTTGTCTGTTGTGGTATGGATGTCACAAAGAAAATGTTGTTATTTTTCAGCCTGTTTACTTGAATTAAATTATATATAGTATATAATATGATAGCTATGGTGTCAAGAAACAACAAATTTCAACAAAAAACAACAATAAAAAGTATTTAGCAGTTTCGCAAAAAAAATGGTAAAATGTAAGATATTGATGTGTTACGAACAGTTGTGTTTACCAATGCTCTGAAATTGTAAATATTGGACTTGTTTTTATAAGATTTATACTTTTTAAAAGATTTATGTCACTGTTCTCATAGGTATCTGTTAGGCTGCTACATACTTTAATGGTCAACAGAAAAACAAAGCGTTACTTTAATGACTTGGTATTAAAAAGTACTTTATGAAAAAAAATCCACTCTCTTGCTCCAATATAGTTTGCTTTGAAATATCCGGTTTATAGCATTTTTAGGGTATTCTCTTTACACTACCAATGACTTTAGGAGGATAAAAGGATGAAAACAGTAGTAGTATACAAATCAAAAACTGGATTTACAAAGAAATATGCTGATTGGCTTGCAAGAGAGTTCAGCTGCGATTTGTTTATGAAGAAAAAAATCTCTGTAGATACCTTAATGAAATACGAAACTATTATCTATGGGGGAGGGATATATGCAATAGAAATCAACGGGCTAAGTATAATTAAAAAAAATTATGCACAGCTAAAGAAAAAGAATTTAATTGTATTTGCTGTCGGTACGATTCTGCCAAGGGAAAATGAGCTGGAAGAGATATGGAAAAAGAATTTGAGTTCAGAACAGATTTCCAATATAAAGTTGTTTTATTTTATTGGCGGTTTTAATTATAACAAGCTTGGAAATGGAGATAAATTATTGATAACATTGATGAAAAGAAGTTTAAAATTAAATAAGAATTCCGATGAGGATACGCTGACAATGCTAGAAGCATATAATACCCCAACGGATTTAACAGATATAAATGATATAAAGCCACTAGTGGATTATTTAAAATCTATTTCATAAATATTTTAGGAAAAGACATAGATACATGCTGAATTAGGAAAAAATAAATGGCGAAGAATAAGAAAGAAAACTTTTTACCGGTAACGCCATAAATGTTTTGCTTACCAGGCATATTAACTTAATGGAATGAACTTGAAGATTCATAAATTCATATATAATAAATTGAAAAATTTCTGAATGGAGTTTACAAGTGTATATCAGGTAGTATTTGAGATATGGAGAGATGAAAGAAAATATACTGGTTTAGATAAAATAGAAAGGAAAAGATTTGTTTATGGAAGTGAAAGCTAAGGTTGAAAGAGCAATAGAAGACATTACATATTTCACAAAAAGATTTCCGGAAGAGGCATTTAAGGTTCTTTCAGAAAACCAGGAAGAAGCAATTCCCTACTTAATGGATGCCCTGAAAAAAGCCATTGCGGAAATTGATGAATTGGAAGATGAGCTCGAGTTGCATTTTTATGCCCTTTTTCTGTTGGCTCAATTTGGGTACAAGCCGGCTTTCCCGGTAGTTCTGGAAATGATCTCTCTGCCGGAAGAAGTGGTGGATTATTTAATTGGTGATGCGATTACCGAAGGCTTAAAGGATATACTTTACAGTATATATGACGGGGATATTGAACGGTTAAGAGATTACATTATAAATACAGAATGTTCAAGCTATGCAAAAGCTGCAGGACTTGATGTCTGTGTTCGATTATATCTGGATGGCATTATGGAAAAAGAAGATTTAGTAAGTTTGTTTTTGACGTTAATTTATCACCCTGTCATAGCAGATGATTATGAACTGGATACAATGATGATAGGCTGTATATGCGATTGCCATCTAGTCTTTATGCTGCCCGATATAAGATATTTATATGAGCAGGAACGCGTTGAATTGACTGTCCATGGTGAATATGACAGTTGCGTTGATCTCATGTTTGAATACAAGGAAAATGATAGAAATATTTGCCAAAGAGTGGAAAATGCAGCAGACTATTTAAGGCATTGGGCAATGTTTGAACAGGATGACAGAACGAAAATCAGAAAAAAAGATTATGAAAAATTCATGCGTGATTTAAACAGAGGCATAAATCAAAGAGGAAAAGAGAAGAAGGTTTATCCAAATGATTTATGCACTTGTGGAAGTGGGAAAAAATATAAAAAATGTTGTATGCATAAATCGGAAAAAAATCCAGAAATACAAAGTTATAAGGAAGACCGAAACAAATGGCTAAGGTATTATCCAAAGAGGGCTCATGCAAGGATTGAGGGGCGGGTTTACCTGGAGGATTATTATGACCAGGAAAGTATAGAGATAGATACATTAGTTTACCTGGCATTGATGCACCGGCCGGGTTTGCCAGGTGAAAGAGATACGAATGCAGAAAAGAATAAACGGCAGCGGATGTATCTGCAGGAGGCGTTTTTAAAATATGCAGATAAATGTGAAAGAGAAGATATCCAATCCTTTCAGAGTTACGACTCAAATTATATGATACATTATAAAAGTAAGGATTGGGTGGAGCGTTTAGCAGATTTATTGAAGAATGATTCCAAGAGAGAAGAATATAAGAAAGTTAACAATATTTTTTCATTCGAACATAAATCCGACTCGTCCAGTTAGTTTATAAGGTTTATTTTGGAACGCAGCAACGCCATTCCAATACATTTATACTTGAGTAAGATACTTCATACTAATCCGATGCCGGACATATTGTCGGTGAGCTGATGAATGCCCCTGTTGTTGCCATACATGTTAGATTATCTTAATGGTAATATTACGAAAAAACTGGTACCCTGTTTAGAATTATTCTCCGCCCATATTTTTCCGCCATATTCCTTTGCAATGGCTTTTGCGATTGAAAGTCCCAGGCCAAAGCTGCCGTGCGCACTTCTTGACTTATCCATGCGGTAGAATCGCTCGAATATTTGCGCTAGCTCCTCCTGGGGAATTGGTTTTCCATCGTTCATAACTGTGAGAACGGCTGTTTTTCTCTCGCCAGCTTTTAAGTTGACGCTAATTTGCCCTCCCTCCGGACAATACTTTACCGCATTATCGAGCAGAATGCCTGCAGGTCAGTTCACTTGCGGCAACATTAAGAGTAATATTTCCAAATACTGGATGTTGTGGTTTGATTTCTTCTTCCCGCCGCATGATGGCCCGAAGACAAGCAAGCAATTCAGCAGTTTCAAAGGGTTTGGTCAGATAATAATCCGCTCCGTAATCAAGCCCCTTAACACGATCTGAAAGCTCCGTTTTCGCCGTGAGCATTAGCACAGGCGTTTTTATTTGGTTTTCTCTTAAAGCGTGAATAATCTCAAAACCATTCATGCCGGGCAGCATAACGTCTAAAATGGCAGCATCGTAAATTCCCGTCAGCGCACTATCCAGTCCGCTTATAAGTGGAGTTTTATAGCAAGATGCGCTTTCAAAGGTTAAAGCCCCGGACCATCGTTGACTACCGGCGCGAAGCATATATCTTCCCCTATGGCCCTGTGCGTATCACCTTTGATTCAGATATACGCACAGGGCTTTTCGACAATAACATCCCAACTTTAAGCACCATGGAGCAGGGAGTGCTTTTACTGGAAGTGAAATACGACAACTTCTTGCCCGACCTCATACTTGATTTGATACAGACAAACACCCGTCACGCAGAGGCAATTTCAAAATATGCGGCTGGCCGCATTTACGGATAAGCAGTCTGGTGATATAGAGGTAATTTGAAAGCCTTCGGACAACAGATTCTATCTGCTATCATACCTTAGGATAAACGATTATGTAATGTAACTATCAACTGTATAGATGATGAAAAGATGAAAGGGGGGGGAGTCCCCAAAGATATTATCCTCATCTATAGTAAAAGAAATCAGTCTATATCCTGTTTTGCCTGGCTATAAACTTATTATACAAGGAGAATGAATATGAATTTTAATGATTTATTTAAGTCCAGTTTCTTAGAAAATATCACCAGTTTTTCAGCACTTGACATGATGATCGCCATGGGGCTTGCGTTCGTGGTTGGTTTGTTTATCTTTTTCGTCTATAAGAAGACATATACAGGCGTCATGTACTCGGCGGGCTTTGGCATATCGCTTATGGCCATGTCATTGATTACAACCTTGATTATTCTTGCTGTGACCTCAAATATTATTCTGTCCCTCGGCATGGTGGGCGCACTGTCTATCGTCCGTTTCAGAACAGCCATCAAGGAGCCGCTTGATATTGCATTTCTGTTTTGGTCCATTGCGGCAGGCATTGTCCTTGGAGCGGGACTGATTCCGCTTGCTGTTCTAGGCTCGGTGTTTATTGGTATTATCCTCGTGATCTTTGTAAATAAGAAGAGTGTGGATTCCCCTTATATTCTAGTCATCAGCAGTGAGGGGGAGAAGCAGGAGGACGAAATTCTAAAACAAATCGCACAGAGTGTGAAAAAACACAGTGTCAAAGCTAAAACCATTTCCGATTCCGGAATGGAGTTTACGCTCGAGGTTCGCCTGAAAGAAAGCTCCACAAAGTTTGTAGGTGCTATCAAGGCTATTCCCGGTGTGAAAAGTGCGGCGCTTGTCAGCTACAACGGCGACTATATGTCATAAGGAGGTAAAACCACTATGATAAAGCACAAATGGATCGGAACAATCGCAGCACTGCTCATGGCTGCTGCCGTGCTTTTCACGGGAATCGCATACCTGAATCCTTCCGCTTTTACCTCCATAACGGAATCGGCCAAACCGGCGTATGTTTCTGCCATGGACAAGACAAAAGTCATGAGTATCCAGATTATTGCGGATGATACAACCGACCGTTATAGTTTTAAGATTGAGTTTGACCATTACATCACAGGACAGACATGGCTGGGACTTGACAAACTCGCCATGAACAACATGCAGGGTGATGCAACATATTTAAAAGAATATCTATCCTACGATATTATGGATTATGTTGGTGTTGAATCGCCATTGTATGCTTTCACAGACATCTCGGTTAACGGCAAAACATGGGGCTTTTACCTTGCGGTGGAATGCCTTGAGGACAGTTATGCAAAGCGGGTGTACGGCAATGACCACGGACAGTTGTATAAGCCGGAGAGCATGGGTATGCGAGGGGAAGGTCAGATGAACGAGTTTATTGAGGAAATGCAAGACGGCGGTGGTGACAATGCAAAGCCCCCGCAGAACGATCAGCAGAATCAGGTGCAGAAAAAAGCAGGCGGAGAAAACCAGCAGAATATACAGGGCAATCTCAATGGGGGTTTCGGCGGCGGCATGGGCGGTATGTCTTCAAGCGGCGTATCGCTGCAATATATTGATGATGAATCCGCAAGTTACTCTGCAATCTTTGATAATTCCGCTTTTGATACAACGGAACATGATTATAAGCGTGTAATTGAAGCGCTGGAAAAGCTCTCAAACGGTGAAGACCTTGAAAACACGGTTGATGTGGAAGCGGTACTGAAATATTTCGCTGCGCATACTGTAGTCGTAAATCTCGACAGCTATGTATCCAATATAGGACACAATTATTATCTGTATGAGGACGACGGGAAACTCACCATTCTGCCGTGGGATTACAATCTGGCGTTTGGTGGTTTCCAGTCAGAGAACGCATCGAATGTAGTAAATTTCCCCATTGATACGCCGGTATCGGGCGTGAGCCTTGCGGACAGACCACTGCTTGGCAAACTCCTTGAAGTCCCGGAATACTTGGAGCTGTATCACGAGTATTTGCGTCAAATTGTTGACGGCTATTTTAACAGCGGATTGTTTGAACAAACAGTGGATTCGCTTAACGCACGAATTTCTTCGCATGTAGAAAACGACCCAACGGCGTTTTTTGACTATGATGCATATCAAGCAGGCGTTACGGAGCTCAAAGAGCTCGGCCTGCTTCGCGCCAAGAGCATAGAAGGACAGCTCGACGGCATTATTCCCTCCACAAGCGAAGGGCAAAGCGCTGATGGAAACGCACTTGTTGACGCTTCCGGCGTGAACCTCTCCGCACTTGGCAACATGGGCGGAGGCATGGGTAATATGGACGGAGGAATGGGCGGTAAGATCGACGGTATGCAGGGTGTTGAAATGCAGAATATGCAAAAAGTTATGGAGATTATACAGGCGGCAGGTGAGAATGAGCTGACCGAAGAACAGCTTGCGCAGCTGAAAGAGTTTGGTTTGACTGACGAACAGATAACACAGTTTAAAAGCATGGCTCAGGTTGGTTTTGGCGGCATGGGCGATCAGCGTCCAGATACTATGCAAGGAGGTGCGGATAATACAACAAACCGAAATCCGGGATTTCAAAATCAGCAGTCCGTCATCACCTCGGGATACGATACGAATACATGGTTGTTTACTGGAGGCTGCGTTATATTGCTTATTGCCGGGCTAACGTTTGTGGTTTTGTTCAGCAGAAGGAGACGGCGTTATTAAAATATTAAGGACAGGTACAGAGTTTACCAAAAAAAAAGAGCCTTGCACCTCAAATTAGCGGAGAGTGGCGGCAAGACCGCCCTCTCTGTTATGCTCATATGTTTTAACTTGTCCCATTAATCATTCAATTGAAAATGAAGTCAAATTAAGCTTTACGAACAATGGCAACACAATTCCAAAAGAAAAACTTGACCGTATCTTTGAACAATTTTATCGTTGGGACTCGCACTTGATATAAATGCCGAAGAAGGTAAATCCTCAAATGATGAGGTCTATATGTGGCTTAACGAAAACAGTTATAAATATAGCTTTATTTTAAGATATCCCTTCGATAAAGTCAAAATAACAGGCGTAAACTACGAACCCTGGCATTACAGATATGTGGGAAAGGAAGCTGCAAAAGAAATCAATGACCAGGGTATTTGACTTGAAGAATACTTAGACAGAGCTGTCACAAAATAAATCATACAAGTTGGCGGTATCGTTTATTCCGACTTCTTTTGATACTGGGCAGGAGTCATGTCATAGTATCGCTTAAATATTCGGTAAAAATGGCTGCTATCCGTATAGCCTACTTCATCAATAATTTCTGCTATGGTCATTTTACCTTCTGATAAAAGTTTAGCAGAGTATTGAATCTTTATTGTCTGAATAATATGAGTGAACGTTTTCCCCGTAAATCTCTTAATGAGCCGAGACAGATGTGCCTCGCTATAGTTAAAGAATTCAGCAGCACTTGGTAATGTCACTGTCCGGAAATTACTCTGAATATATCGCATAATGGCAAGAATACTTTCGTTTTCCACATTATCGGTGGATTCTCCAATGGTAAAGTGAAATTCATGGAGACGGAGCAGTTGAATAATGAAAAGCTCCAGAAGAGAATTTAAGTAACGGTTAGAGTATCTTTTGGGCAGGGCACATTCGTTAAGCATTTCCAGAATACTGCTTTGTAATACTTCCTCTGAATGGGTCTTGCACAGAATATAGGGCGATAAACCGGTTTGATAAGTATTTTTGGTAAAAAAATCCGAAATAATATCATCTTTTCCCATAAGATTCATAAAAGTAGAACGAAAGGTTGAGCTGCGTACAAGGATATTAATAAGGATGGTGTCATGGCAGTTTAACCATACTTTGTGTGCAGTGTGGGGGGCAATGAAACATAAATCTCCTTTTTGAAGAAATATTTCTGTATCAATAATTATCTGCTTAAAAGAACCCGAATAAACATATTGGATTTCATAGAATTCATGAGCATGATCCTGAGGCGGCAGGTACCTGGGATGAACATCTACGTCAATATCAGAGTTTGTCTCAAAAAATGCGATTTCTTCCAAACTTTCATCAAGAAAAGATTTTTGAATATTCCAAAAAATATCCTTAGTCTGTTCACATTCTGATATTAATTTCCGGATGTCTTCCGAGATAGATTCCTTTATATTCACGAGATTCATATTTTTTTTGTATAAATAGTAGAAAATCGCCTCCAGTCGTGTTAATTTTTTAAAATTATTATTTATATTCTTATAAATGTTCAAAATTTGTACTCCCATCAAAAAAAACATATAAAATGAGTCAGTTACATACATATCTATTACGAATATTATATCCTATAATTATTTTACAAGCAAGAGTGTTGCTCTACAAGGTAATGACGAATGCATTTATTCCAATGACAAACAATGAAATGATTGACTATGTAGCTTATAAAAATGGAACACATATGAATGCAACTGTCTCTGCGATGAAAGGATTTGCATGTAAGTGTGGTGCCGGTATAGCATCTGCATTATTAGGTGGGGCTCTGGTGCTCGGCGGATATGCAGCGGGAGCAATTGGAGAGCAGACGGAGGCCGCTCTGCTGGGAATTAATATTAGCAGATTCGGTATTCCGGCTATTGCAGCGATTATCTTATGTATTGCGCTAAAGTTTTATCCTGCGGATCAAGTCAGGGGTGAGGTTACTGCAATGAAAGAAGAAGTGATATCCAGCGAAGCATAAGTAAAGGAAGATGAATATATGTATCATATATATAGTTTAAAATGTAACGGAATACGTAATCCCAAAGGGATTGTAGATAGAAGACCGATATTTTCATGGAAATTATCTTCAAACGAAGCAGCAGAAAAGCAGAAAGCATACCGCATCGTAGTTACGGATGAGAATGGAATTGAAGCATGGGATTCGAAAATTATAGAGAGTCAGGTAGTATCTGGTATCGTGTATGAGGGCGGAGGCCTGTCCTCGCACATGCTTTATAACTGGTCAGTAATCAGTTACAGTGACACAGGGGATCAGTCCAAAAGTGAGGATGCTTTCTTTTCGATTGGAATGCTTGAGGATGAGTGGAAAGCCAAGTGGATTGAAGCGGATGCCAGTCGTAAATCTGGTGAAGAATGTACAGAGATGAGTAAGATTTTTTCCGGGTTGGTGACTTCTTTGGAACATCCGGAAGAGTTTTTGAATCCTCCGATATATTTCCGAAGGGAGTTTTTTGTTCATAAAAATGTGAAAAAGGCTATTGTGTATGCAACTGCACGAGGAATCTATCAATTGAGAATGAATGGAGTCATTGTATCCGACATTCTGGCGCCAGAGTATACTTCCTATTCGAATTATCTGGAGGTGCAGCAATATGAAATTACAGAATATCTGCATGAAGGAAGCCAGACAATCGGTGTCATTCTCGCAGATGGGTGGTTTACCGGAAAAATCGGATTAGTTGGAATTGGTAACCAGTACGGCACTAATAATGCATTTTACATGCAACTGATTCTGTTTTACGAGGATGGAAGACAAGAGACGATTATTTCAGACGAGAATTTTAAATGGAAGATAGGAAACTACGAATATGCAGATCTGTTTATCGGAGAATGTTTTCATCAAAACAAATTATCCGACAAATGGCAGTGCTGCGGATATAATGATTCCGACTGGAAACCTGCAGTTGAAAGAATATACGGAACCGACAACTTCAAAGGAAGAAAGGCTGAACCGGTGCGCATACTCAGGCATCAGGATGTAAAGGATATTTTTTATACAGCGGCACAGGAATTGATTATTGATGCCGGAGAAAATATTGTGGGGTACCTTCATCTGAAAATGAAAGGAATGAAAGGGCAAAAGGCGAGGTTTATTCACAGCGAAGTTCTGGATAAAAACGGGAACTTCCTAATGAATATCATGGGACAGAATAAAAACCAGACCGATGTGTATCTGTTCGAAGAAGATGGGGTGTCGGAATATGAGCCGTATTTTACTTTCCATGGTTTTCAATATGTAAAGGTAGAAGGCATTCGTAGAGAAAATCTACTTGATGTAGAAGTGTGTGTACTGGGAACTGACCTTGAAAGAACCGGCGAATTTGTATGCTCTGATGCAAGGATGAATCGTCTTCAGGAAAATATTTTTAGGAGTCAGCAGGGCAATATGTTATCCATTCCGACCGATTGTCCGCAGCGGGAGCGGGCAGGATGGACCGGAGATATGCAGGTCTATGTGGCTACTGCATGTTTTCATATGGATATGATGAGCTTTCTTGGAAAATGGCTTGAGAATATGAGATATGAACAACTTCCAGATGGACAAATATGTAATATTGTACCGATTATGGCCAGTGACACATATGTGACCAATTCAGAATCAAAACATGTCTGTTCTGCAGCCTGGGGTGATGCTTGTATTATTATTCCTTACGTACTGTATTGGAAATATGGAAAAAAGCAGATACTGGAAGAAAACTTTTCGATGATTGAAAAGTGGATACAATATGTAGAGCGGCAGGCGGCTACTTCGTTCTTAAAACCGATATCAGAGTATACCCATGAGGAACTTGAATGCCAGAAATATCTTTGGAATACGGAGTTTCACTATGGAGATTGGTTATATCCAAGCGGCGGAGCACCTTTTGAGACCGCAAATGCTACCAAAGAATATGTGGCACCGGCATATTTTGCTTATACTTCTGGTTTAATGGCAGAAATATGCGCAATATTAGGAAAAAAAGAGAAAAGCCTGTATTATAAAAAACTTCAGCAGAAGATCCGTAATGCATATGCCAAGACCTATATTGATGAAGATGGAAAACTTCCAATACAGTGCCAGGGAGTTTATGTGCTTGCTTTACAGATGGAATTATATCCAGAAGATAAAAAGGCAATGGGGATAAAAGAACTTATAAAATTAATTGAAGATAACGATTTTTGTCTGGATACCGGATTTGCTTCGGTCGGATTTCTACTGGATGCGTTGTATGAAAATGGTGAACATGAGACTGCCTATAAATTGCTGTTTCAAACAAAATGTCCATCGTGGCTTTACGAGGTTGAGATGGGAGCAAATACGATCTGGGAGAGATGGAATGCTATTTTACCAGATCAAACCAGAACAAATGCTTCATATAATCATTTTGCATTCGGCTGCGTAGGAGATTTTATTTACCGGAGAATTGGAGGATTATATGCGGAAGAGCCCGGGTATAAAAAGGTGCGAGTTGAACCGGATGTGGAATGCGGCCTTAAATGGGCCAAGACCTCCTATGATAGTGTACATGGGCGGATAGAAATTGAATGGGAAAGAAAAAATGAACAGATTATCTTACAGGTAGAACTTCCCGTAAACGTAAGTGGAATCATTAAAGTAAAGGGCGCCACGAAACAGTGTTCGGGAGGAAAACTGAAAATAATAGTTTAAGAAGAGGGAACTAATGAAGTTGTACGGAGATAGTGAAAACAGTGGGAGGTGAGTACAATAGATAAGGTTTAAGCATATGTGAATTAACTTGTAATGGTTTAAACAATCCTATTGGAATTGCGTGTGAAACGCCATATTTTCAATGGAAAATAAAAGGTGGAGCATACAATGTAAAACAAAAACAATTCCGGATTCAGGTAGCGAAGGATGAGAATTTTAGATCGGAGAATCTATTGGCAGATATATTCAAAGAAGACGAACGTCAGTATTATTATTTGCAAGAAACCTTTGAGGAAAAGAAAATGGATTAAGCAATACGAAACGGTTGTCAAAGATTATGATAAGTCAATATTAGTACCACAAAAGGGTGAAGGGATCGGCGAAGTCTCAATACTGGATGCGCTTTCAGTTACAAAAGAAATCGTTGCCTCTATTTTCTATTATCGGGAAGTATACACGATGGAGTGTATTTGCCTGGAACTGAAAGATGTGGAAAGAGCGGCTTACTATGCCGAACTGAAGATAAGCGGATTTCCAATGAGTTCCAAGGCGTTTATGTTCTGGCACTATATTTTGGTATCGTGGAAGGAGAGACTTCGTTCCAAAACCAAATATAAAATTGAATTTTATAAAATGTTCGTATGATTCTGCAGCAGGCAGATATGTGTCAAATTGGGATATTCAAAAAGATGGCAGTATTCATGTGCATGTGGAAATACCTTTTGGAGCGAGTGCCATATTGAGGCTACCATATAGTCGGGAAAATGATTTATAACTGGAAGCAGGAAGCTATGATTATGAAAACATGCCTGAGAAAGACTTCATACATCTTTTTACAAAAGAGAGCAGAATTGAAGACGTTCTAAAGCGCCCGCAAGTAAAGGCGTTATTTCTGGATAAAAATCCGGAAGCTGGAAAAAAATGATAAAGTGGAATGAAGAGGATTATACGATGACTCTCCCGGAAGCGCTAGATACGATACTGATGATAAAGAAGATGGAATGATTGAATTTGGAAGATGTGAAACCAAATTGGAAGGAGGGTTAAGAAAAAGAGAGAATGCACGGAAAGTTTTCCGTGCATTTCAAAATATATACGACAGCAGAACCGAAGACATTCTTAACTATTTTTCATGACGCAAAATTTTATCCATTTTTTTGCCTTTTGCTAATTCATCTACTAATTTGTCTAAATAACGAATTTCGCACATGACCGGATCTTCGATTGATATCGTAAGATAAACGGTAACCATTGTCTGAGAGTCACACTGGTATTTTATTTTAAGTTTCTTTTTCACGATATATGACATGTCGTTATCATGAGATTGCGTTTCGTAGGGAAGCGGCAAGTATAGATTCACTTCGGTTAATGAACTGTTCCATGTCCTCAGGTCTTAAGGATTGCTGGCTCATAAGGGACAGATCAAACAATTGGTTTATCACCATGCTGACAACAGGTTCATTCGATGATTCCAAAACAAACTGTATTATTTCATTATTCAGGTTAACCAGTAAGGTGCTCTTTGCCTGCTCTTTTTTTGCATCAAGGTCAGTAGGGTTAATGAATCCATATATTTCCAACATATCTGACATTCTTCGGGATTTTTCATCATTGATGATGAGTGTAGAGATACTTTTATGCGCAAGGTTTGTGATTTTAAGCGTCATTGTACCGAATCGCTCCCCTAGTGCTTTCGGAATTTTCTCTGTCAGCACTTCTCTTTTCTTGCTGTCTCCTTCACAAGAAGAACCATTAAAAAGAGATTCGATATTTGAATCAATCCGTATGAATTTTAAAGTTGGACAAAGGACTTCATATTTACGCATGAATGGCTGATCGATGACATGGTCAAACAATAATGCATTCATCTTACATTTCTTGAACAGCTCGATGTAATGTGCCTGATCAAGAGCGTCAGAAGCATAGTATATGGTGTCAGGATGTGAATGACTTTCCATGTTCAGATATTCCCAAATCGTGTAATATTTTCCATAAATGTCCAAAAAAATGGCTTTACGAGTCATGACAGAGGCAAAAATCTTATCCTGCAATATACCATATTTGACAAAGGCATTGATATCAGGCCAATGGGCTTCATACGTTTCTCGCTGGTTTTGAAACATATTGTTCAGCGCTATTGTAACCTCCTGTGATAAGCATTCGAATATCAAGCCGGTCATATCTTCGTTTTGCTTTTCTTCCCTTATGCTTGACCGGGAAACAGCAAGAGGCAAATGTTCGCATTCGATAATACCACTTTGCAGGTTAATGTATTTTGGTATTAATAGGGGTATGTTTTCGCCGATATAAACACCTCTATTATAGACCTTGATGGTTCCGTTTAATTCTTCCGTACCGTTTTTGGTATTTCTGAAATATAGAATCCCCCTTACACCAAGGTCTACGCTTTCAAACGGAATCCAAAACAATGGATCGGATACATCATTAAAAAACTCCTTGTAGAATATATTCATTTTCATTGGCTCGATAAAGGCTTCCGCTTGTTTCCATACCGGATCAGGGATATTGACCAAAACGTGGTCGTATCCCGAGGCTTCAAAATAAATCTCTGTTTTTGAGAAGATAAAATATTTTTTAACAATCTCATATACGAGGTCTGGCTTTTTCAAGTAAGGATTTTCTTCATCTAAATAGAGAATAATATCCGTACCGATATCAGTTTTGTTACATACGTCCATACGATAAGACATGTCCGACAGACAATCCCAGCGGACGGCAGGTATATTTCCCTTATAAGATTTTGTTTCAATTGCGACATGATCTGTCAGCATGAAAGCGGAGTAAAAGCCGACTCCAAAATGCCCGATAATGGTATCCTTACCTGCCTGGTTATTCTGGTTAATGAATTCTGCCGCACCTGAAAATGCGATTTGGTTTATGTATTTATCAACCTCTTCTTCGCTCATTCCAATTCCATTATCACGGATAATGAGACATTTTTCTTCAGGATTTAGTTTTACGAGAATCTTCCCCTCTTTCTTGGAAGTATCTGACACACCATTCAAACGGGAGAGCTTGTCGACAGCATCTGCAGCATTAGAAATCAGTTCTCTGAAAACAATATCCTGCTCTGTGTACAACCACTTTTTTAATATTGTAAATATGTTTTTGCTTTCAATCGACAGCATACCTTTCTTGCAGTCAGTTGTTCTGTTCGTTTTGTTTATTTTGTTCATAGTACTCACTTCCTTAAGTTATAAATTGTCATTAATGAATAATCATTATAACAAATTTATCAGAAGAATAATAGCCAAAAATGATAAGAGTCGATGCAAAATATGAATTTTACAATGCACTATTACTAAGATATAATCAAAGCAATAAAGCAATAAAGCAAAAAAATGAAGATATTACATACTATTGCTTTAAAATATACAAAATTTGGAGGAAAATACAATGGCAAAAGAAACCAATACGAGTTACGTAAAATGGCCTACATTTGAAGAAATCAAGGAAATGTTTAAAGAGCAATTCATCATGGACAGACGCGAAGACGGTGTCGTAACAGTGCGTATGCACTGCAAAGGCGGCCCACTTATCTGGTCAATGGAGTTACATGATGCTATTGGTAAAATGTGGAGATTGCTTGGAACAGACCGTGAAACAGAAATGATTATTTTTACTGGAACAGGAAATGTCTGGGTTACAGATTTCGAAGCTGCAAGTTGGGCACCAGAGGGTGATAACGCAGGCGCAACCAGATACAACCACATGTTTGTGGATGGACGTCGTATGATCATTACCATGATTCAGGATGTTGAAGTTCCAACACTTGGAGTTTTGAGCGGTTCAGGCGGACATACAGAATTAGCGCTTATGTGTGATTTAGCAATTGCTGCTGATGATATCACTGTTCTCGACCCACATATGCTACCGGGAACAAACAACGTTCCGGGTGACGGGATACATAGCTGTTTCTTTGAATTGATGCCTGCAAGAGCTGCCGCATGGTACCTGATGACTGGTGATAAGATGACGGCCGAGGATCTTCTCAGATTAAACATGGTATCAGAAATCGTACCAAGAGAAAAACTTATGGATCGCGCTTATGAGATTGCAGACATGTTGATGGCTCAAAATAGAATAGCAAGAAGACTTACCTCACAGCTTATTAGAAGAAATTGGAAAAAGAGAATTGCAGATGATCTTGATATGGCTTTTGGAACTGAAATGTTTGGAATGTTCTGTGCAGATGAGTTACATTCAAATCTAAATTCTATGATTGATTATTTAGGACTGGAAGGAAAGATTGATCCTCCACTGAAAGGCAAAATAAGATAAGAGATCCGGAAGGAGAAGGTTATGAAAAAGATTTTCACGATTAACTGTGGATCTACTTCTACCAAGGCCGCCTATTTTGAAGATAATAAGATGATAAATAAGGTATCTTTGGATATAGATGCTGAGGAGCTAAAGAAAATGCCGAAAGTATTGGATCAGCTTGCATATAGAACCAATCAGGTAAAAGAATTCTTATCGGAAAACAAACTAGACCCTGGCAAGTTTGACATGATCGTTGCCAGGGCTGGGGCTATTCCAGCGGTTCCGTATGATGGAGCATATGAAGTAAATGAATTAATGATTGCCAGCGTTACATATGCGCCGGCGGCTCAACATGCATCCACACTGTCATGTCTAATAGCAGACCGGTTGGTAAAGGGATTGGATATACCGGTTATCATATACGATTCAACCAGTGTGAATTCCGGTGATGAAGTCGCAAAAGTGACAGGAATTCCAGAAATTAACAATAGGACAATTGCCCATTTGCTAAATACAAAAATGGCGGGCATTACCTATGCAGATTCTATTGGAAAGAAGTATAAGGATTTGAACCTGATTATTGTACAGCTTGGAGGTGGGATTACGTTAGGATTCCACGAACATGGGCGTATTGCCGATTGGGTCTATGATGACGAGGGAGCGCTATCCCCTCAAAGAGCTGGCGCAATTCCTACTAGATATATGGCCGAGTATTGCTATAACAGCGACAAGACTTTGCAGGAAATGAAAATGTACCTGTGCGGGCAATCCGGGCTGGTGGCATATTTTGGAACACATGATGCAAGAATTGTTGAGAAGATGGCTGATGAAGGGAATAAAAAAGCGGAATTAGTCCTGCAGGCAATGGCCTATGGAGTTGCGAAAAGCATTGGTCAGCTTTCGGTAGTCAGAGGTGGAAATGTGGACCAGATTATTATTACCGGAGGTATTGCATACAGCGAAAAGATTACAAACTGGATTAAGGAGAAAGTTTCGTTTATTGCACCGGTCAGTATTATTCCTGGGGAACGGGAGATGGAAGCCCTGGCGGCAGGAGGTCTTCGAGTATTGAATAAGGAAGAAGAAATCCATCCTTATGATGTTTATCCGGAAGGCTATCATTCAATAGAAGAGATAATTAACAATCCCAATTATCTTGCTTAGAGCAGAACCAGGAAGTATAGCAGGCTGGCTTGCGATATGTATGGGTTAAGTTGAGAAGGGCCAAAAGAAAATAAAAAGAAAGGCTGCTGATGACTCGTAAAACGAGACACTCCGCAGATATTGCGGGCAGGGGTGCTTGCAATATATATATGGGTGTAAAGATAGAATGGCACATGAAAATAAAGTAATCATAACAGCTGCTCTGACTGGAGCAATGACACCAAAAGAAATGAATCCATCCATTCCGCTAACACCTGAAGAGATTGCAGAGGATGCATATCGATGCTCACAGGCAGGGGCTGCAGTTGTCCATTTGCATATGCGAGATGAGGAAGGTCTGGGGACAATGGATAAGGAGAAATTCAAAAAAACCATTGAACGGATAAAAGCAAGAACAGATTGCGATGTAGTAATTAATTGTACAACATCAGGTGACAGCCGGGCAGGGGATGAAGAGAGAATGGCACATCTTCCCTTGGTAAAACCTGAAATGGCTTCTTACGATGCGGGGTCTTTCAACTGGATGCCGGGTGGCATTTTTGAAAATTCTCCACAATTTTTGGAGAAGCTGGGTTTGAAAATGAAAGAACTGGGAATAAAACCTGAAATGGAAATCTTTGATTCCGGTTTTATGAATATTGTAAATTATTATGTAAAAAAAGAAGTACTTCAGACACCTTGCCATTACCAATTTGTTCTTGGTGTACTCGGCGGAATGGAAGCTACGGTGAAAAATTTGGTGTACTTACATGAGATGTTGCCAAAAGGGGCGACTTGGTCGGCATTTGGCTTGGGACGGCAGCATTTGCCGATTATGTATGCAACGTTGGCATTAGGCGGTCATATTCGGGTAGGTCTTGAAGATAACGTCTATTACAGCCGCGGAAAACTGGCTACAAATGTCAGTCTGGTAGAAAGAGCAGCCAGGATCACTCGTGAATTTGGAAAAGAACCGGCAACCCCGGATGAGGCCAGAGAGATACTGGGCATTAAGAAGTAACGGAGAGATGCGTATGTATAAAAATTATGAAGAATTGATTCATGCATGTCTTGAACAAAATGTTTCGCCAAAAACTGCTATTGTTGCAGGCGCAAATGATGAGCACGTGCTTGAGGCGGTATTTTTGGCACAGGAAAAGGGATATGCCAGACCTGTTTTGGTTGGTGAGCAGGAAAAAGTAGAAGAAATGATCCGGCGAATGGACTATACAGATAGAATGTATGAAATCATTCACTGCGATCCTGGTATAAATCCTTCTGAAGTGGCGGTAAGGCTGATTCATGAAGGCAGAGGCGATTATATTATAAAGGGAAAACTTGAAACAAGAGATTTACTTAAACCGGTATTGAATAAGCAGACCGGTTTAAACAAGAAAGGCTTTATCACGCATTTTGGACTTATGCAAATCAAAGGATACCATAAGCTTCTGGCTCTTAGTGACTGCGCTGTCATTCCATATCCATCTTTGGAAGATAAAAGAAAGATTGTGAATATTGGTATGGAGACCTTACGGAAACTAGGGTATGAAGAGCCGGTTGTGGGTGCCCTGTGTGCGGTAGAAACAGTGAGTGAAAAAATGCCGGAAACTGTCGAAGCTCGGCATTTGCAGCAGATGGCGGAAGATGGTGAGTTTGGAAATGGCGTTGTGATTGGACCAATTTCCTATGATTTGGCTACCAGAAAAGAATCCGCAGTGATGAAAGGATATAATTCTCCTTATGCTGGAGATGTAGATATGCTTCTGGTACCACAGATGGTTACAGGGAATGTCATGAGTAAAATATGGAATGCGGATTCTTTAAATATTCTGGCTGGATGCCTGGTTGGCGCTGATATTCCTATTGTACTGACTTCAAGAAGTGCAAGCATGAATGAAAAGCTATATTCCATATTATTGTGTGCGATACTCAGTTAATTGGACTTTGCATCTTCTTCATAGAGTTCGTTCATGATATTTACAAAGTTTTTGACAATTTTCGAAGGGTTTTCTTTTTTGAAAAGCATAACAATCTTGCATTTTGCTGAGAAGTTCTCTAATCTGATGCTGGAAATATTATTATTGTAATTTTTATTTTTTACCCAGGAGGTGGGTACAATGCCATAACCTAAGCCTTGAGAAGCTCCCAGCATAACGGACTCTGTTGTATTAACAGGTATTGTAGGGATGTTTTTCGTTTTGGCTAAATTTTGGAGATTATATAATATTGATTTGAAAAAAGGCGGTTCGACATGTGCAGGTAAAATCAGTGGCAGCGTTTTAACAACTTTCGTTATTGTTGCATCTTCCGAATCATCACAAAGCTTTGATGACAGGACGAAAGAGAAATCTTCTGTTCCGATGGAGACACTTTGAAGATCTTCATAATCGGAAGAAGCAAAGTCATAAGTGAATCCAATGTTGTAGAGAGAATGATTAATGGCGCTTGGGATTTCATTGAAATCATAAGCTTCAAGAACAAGTCTCACCCCTGGGTATCGCTTGCGCAGGATATCTAATGGTTTGGAGAGAATCGGACCTAAGTTACTGGCTGAAGTGATTCTAAGTATTCCGGCATTACCCCGATCGGCGTATTGTACGTCTTTGATGATTTTGTCCATATGATTGATAAAAGGTTCGCAATCCTTATAGAATATTTCGCCGGCTTCAGTCAATTCTATCTGTTTGTTGCTTCGCTCGAAAAGTCTTACGCCGAGTTCATTTTCCAATGCTATAATATTTCGACTCAGTGTTGACTGGCTGGTGTAAAAGTGCTTGGCGGCTTTTGTGATATTTTTATACTTGGCTATGTAAAGATAATACTGCAGTGTTTCAATATTCATTGTAACTCCTATCTGCCTGTTTTGGCAGGCGTATATATCTTGGAGAGTATTCAAACATGTTGGTATCTCCCAATATTATTTCATTGTTTTATACAAATATTAACACAGGGATAAAGGCGGAGTCAACAAAATATTCAGTACTAATCAGTGTTTGTGTTGCAGTTAGCAACAGATTGTGTATGGAAAGTTACATAATATGAAATTGAGTTTCATTTAATGAAAGAAAGGCAGGTGTTGGTATGGAAAAATGTTTTATCGTAGCATATGGCCGTTCGGCGATAGGCAAAGCCGGCCGGGGAACATTGGCGGCTGCAAATCCAGTGGATTTTGGAGCAGAGGTGTTAAAGGGAGTGATTGGAAAAGTACCTGAGCTGGATGCAAATGATATAGATGATGTCATTGTTGGCTGCGCAATACCGGAAGGGAAAATGGGTTTGAATCCAGCCCGAAATATAGTTATTCGGGCTGGACTTCCGGACAGAGTACCAGGGCAGACGGTAAACCGTTTTTGCTCTTCAGGTGTTCAATCAGTTGCAACCGGTGCATCTATGATTATGAGTGGAATGCAGGATATTGTCATTGCAGGCGGTGTTGAATCTATGTCTTGTCCTGTTTTTTCTTCAGAAGCGGAGTATTTGAATCCATGGCTTTTTGAAAATACGGATGCTTATGTGTCTATGGGTATTACAGCTGAAAATGTTGCTGAGAAATATGGTATCAGCAGGGAGCAAATGGAGAGAATGGCAGTGGAAAGCCATGAGAAAGCCTCGGCGGCAGTGGAAAGTGGTCTGTTTGATAAAGAAATTATTCCGGTAACAGGATATGATGCGGATCAAAAACCGGTGGTGTTCATGCGTGATGAATGCTACAGAAAAGGAACGAATATGGAAGCGCTGGCGAATCTGAAGCCCTCTTTTAAAGAAAATGGGCTGGTAACTGCTGCTACCTCTTCACAAAGAAGTGATGGAGCCGGTTTTGTTGTATTGATGTCCGAAAAAAAAGTAAATGATCTTGGCGTAAAACCAGTCGCAAAATTTGTATCATTTGCAGTGGATGGATTGGATCCTGCACTCATGGGACTAGGGCCGGTATATGCTGTAAAAAAGGTTATGAGTAAAACTGGACGAACGATAGAGGAAATGGACGTGATTGAATTGAACGAAGCATTTGCATCACAGGCACTCGTCAGTATGAAACAGCTGAAAATGGAGAAAAGCAAAGTTAACCCAAGGGGCGGTGCATTGGCACTGGGACATCCTTTAGGAGCGACGGGGGCGGTATTGCTTGCAAAATCCATGAATTATCTTGAATATACAGGCGGCAGGTATGGACTTGTTACCATGTGTATTGGAGGCGGTATGGGAGCTGCTTGCATCATAGAAATGGTGAATTAGGGGGAATAATATGGATTTTAAGCAAAAAAGATGGAAATGCATGGCGGCAGCAATGGTGCTTGCTGTATTTTCCGGTATTGGATATGCGTGGAGTGTATTCCAAAGTCCATTGATAGAAAATTTTGGCTGGGCGCTGAAGACGATTTCACTTACATTTACAATTCAGGTTTTGACATCGACCATTGTGCCGGTTTTTCTTGGGAGATTCCAAAAAGTATGGGGTATTGGAAATTATTTAAGAGTAGGTATTGTGATTTATGCGCTTGGACTTACTGCTACTATGTTTACCAGTTCCATAGGCTATTTATATATTGTATATGGTGTTGTGGTTGGAACTGGGATCGCCATGCTGTACCCTTGTTTAATGGCTTATAGTGCGAGTTTGTTTCCGGATAAAACGGGAATGGCGTCAGGAATGCTGGCATGTGCCTATGGAAGTGGAGCGGTTTTCTGGGCTCCGATTGCAACCTCTTTGATGAAAAGATTTGATGTACTCAAAGTATTTGCTATACTGGCGGCTTTGTTTGCAATTGTCATGATTCCGGTGTCCTTTCTTATTAAAACAGTACCTGCTGATTTTCATCCTAAATCAAAGAAAGAGAAGACGCCAAGTGTTCGTACGGCATCGGTTGCAGATTACACATGGAAAGAAATGTTAAAAAATTCCACATTCTATATTTTAGTAATTGCATTTACATTGGGCGCAACATCTGGTTTAATGATTACGGGGCACGCTTCTTCCATGCTGCAGGAGATCCTAAGCTTCACTCCGGAAAAAGCAGCAGTTTTTGTGGGTTTCATTTCCGTTTCGAATGCTTTAGGACGTCTTGTTTTTGGATCTGTTTCTGATTATTTCGGAAGATACAATGTGATAATGTTCTTGTTTGCTGTTATTGGAGGAGCGATGATTCTGCTTACACAGTCTACAGGAGTGATATTTGTTGCAGCCTTGCTGGCAATCGGTGCCTGTTATGGCGGATTCACCTCCATGTTTTCACCCGTGTGTGCGGATAACTTTGGACTTAAGAATCTAGCTGTTAATTATACATTTCTATATGTCGCCTATGGACTGGCAGGAGTGACCGGACCACAGCTTGCAGCGGGAATCAAAACTTCAAGCGGAGGATATAATATGGCATTTATGACCGTGGCGGGTATGAGCGTTGCCGGATTTGTCTTAATTCTTTTTTTGAAATTTAGAAAGTCACAAATTTAAAAGAAAGCTGCTGTATAGCAGTGCTCTTTATCTGAAAGTCTAAATAATATGAGGTAATCTATGAAAAAAGTGAGCTTACAAATTGATGGGTATACAATTGAGGCAGAGGAAGGGCAGAGTGTACTTAAGGCTGCACTGAATGTGGGTATATACATTCCGCATTTGTGCTATCATCCGGATTTGACACCTCTTGGCAATTGCAAATTGTGCTGCGTAGAGATAGAAGGAGAGTCTGGCGTCGTTCCATCCTGCGAAAGAAGCGTCAAAGACGGCATGGTTGTCCAGACACAGACGAAAGCAGCAAAAAAGCACCGTATGATTGCTTTGGAACTCATGCTGGCAAGTCATCCAAGTGATTGTACTTCCTGTGACAAGTATTTAAACTGTGAGCTGCAGGCATTGATGCAGTATATGGGTGTGGCTCATTCCAGACTCCGTAAAATTGAAAAGGATAATACGCATATTGCAAAATCGGATAGTCTGATTAAGAGAGAAATGCAGCGGTGCATCCAATGTGGACGCTGCGTTCGGGTCTGTAAAGAACTTCGCGGCGTTGGTGTATTGTCTGTTAACAAAAAGAATGGGGAAACGTATGTTTATACACCGGATGACAAGGCTCTGTCTGAAACAGAATGTAGATTTTGCGGTGCCTGCGTCTCCGTATGTCCAACCGGAGCAATACAGGATATGAAAGGAGTCTTTGCATCGGATGTTTCCAGTCAGCTGGCGTTTATACCTTGTAAGAATGAATGTCCGGCACATACAGAGATTCCTTTGTATATCCGGTTGGTGAATCAGGAAAGGTACAGTGAGGCGGTTTCTGTAATAAGGGAAAAACTAACATTTCCTCATTCTCTTGGGTTAATATGTACGCATGCCTGTGAATCAGGATGTAAGAGAACGCATCTGAATGGGGCTATAGCAGTCAGAGAATTGAAACGTTTTGCCGTAGAAAACGACAAAGAAGAAAGCTGGAGGAAGGGTGTAACCAGAAGCAGTCGAAACGGGAAAAAGGTCGGCATCATCGGAGGCGGTCCTGCGGGAATGACTGCAGCCTATTATCTGGCAAAGAAAGGGTACGAAGCGGAGGTTTACGAGCGCATGGCGCTGCCTGGAGGCATGCTTTCGTACGGTATACCCAAATATAGGCTACCTCAGGAAGTCGTTGACAAGGAAATTGCGATTTTAAAAGAAGAAGGTATAAAGGTCTATACGAATTTCGAAATTCAATCTCTGGATAAACTGAAAGAGAAAGAGTATGACGCTATATTGATTACCATTGGCGCATGCAAAGGTAAAAGACCGCCGGACTGCAATAAGTCATGGAGCAATGCTTATGACGCCGTGGATTTTTGCAGAATGTCCTGTGAAGGTAAATTGCCCGCATTGGGTGATACCGTAACGGTTTACGGCGGAGGAAATGTAGGATTTGACTGTGCCAGAACAGCGAAAAAGATGGGTGTTGGTACTGTACGGGTTATATGTATGGAAGCTCAGGATAGGATGCTGGCGGATCTTGAAGAGATTTCCAGTGCGTTAGAGGAAGGGATTGAAATACGCAGTGGAAGGGCAATCATAGATATTGAAGAATCTGACGGAAAGGCTGTTGCCTTATCTCTGGTAAATATCCGTGGTTTCAGATTCACCGCAAATGGATTGGAGCTTGATGTAGAAGAAGAAACAAAGACAAGACTGGAAATAGATACGATGGTCTTCGCAACAGGTCAACAGGCGGACTTGGATGAATCTTTTGGTATAGAACTGGTGAAAGGCGGTTTTGCAAAAGTGGATGAAACCTTGAAAACCAATATGAATGGGGTTTTTGCGGCGGGCGATGTCACTTATGGAACAAAATCAGTTGTGCAGGCCATTGCATCCGGACGAGAGGCGGCAATGCAAATCGATAAGTATTTAGGCGGCAATGGAAATATTGAAGAGACTTTATTTGAGAGAGAAAAGCCAAACCCCAATATTGGGGGAATGGAACACTTTGCACAACTTGAAAGAATGGAGCGTCTTACAACATCGTGTGAGGCGAAAGGTGAATCAGTCCGTTGTCTTCAGTGTGATTTGCGGCTGGATATCCAAAAAGATAAAATTTGGGTAGATTCCCATTACAAGACGGTGAAAGGGGTGAAGGTATGATTTGTAAAACAGATAAATCTTTACTGCCGAGCTGGGATCCTTCAGACAACAGTGCATGTGTAGTGGATTACTGCAAGCAATTGATGGATATTTCCAGGAAAGGAACCTGTGGACAATGTGTTTTCTGCAGAGAGGGCACCTGGCAGGTTCATGAAATCATCAGGGATATTACAGAGGGAAATTCGGAAAGCAGGGATTTTGAACTTTTGCTTGATGTTCTTGGTCAAATCGTTGAAGGTGCATCTTGTGAGATGGCAAGAGAATCAGCTGAGCGCTGTATCAGGTTGATGAAGGAATACGAAGAAGAATGGGATAAACATATACGCCGTAAGCGTTGTGCAAATTTGGTATGTAAATGTTCCTATACATTATATATCGATCCGCAGATCTGTGATGGATGTGGCGAATGTCTGAAAAGCTGTCCTTCGGGAGTGATTGCAGGTGAACCTGATATGATTCATGTAATAAATACAGATATGTCTGGGAGCGTTCTGTTATCTGTATTAACATGTCCTAAGGCCGCCATTAAAAAAGCAGGATCTGTTAAACCAAAACTTCCACTCGAACCGGTACCGGTAGGCAGCTTTGGAAATGCCAAAGCAGGTAATGGGGACGGAGTCACCAGACGGCGGCGTAGACGAGGTTAAGAAATATAAAAAGTGGTTCTATGAAATAGGATTAAATAAGAATTGGAGGTATTACTTATGAGCAGCGTATTAGAAGCGGATGTGATTGTGATTGGAGGCGGAGCATCAGGTATTACTGCCGCCGTGGCAGCAGCGGAAAAGGATGCCAGTGTGATTATTCTGGAAAAAGGTAGTACGACAGGCGGTGCGGCCAATATGGGCATGGGAATTTTCGCAGTGGAATCGAAGTATCAAAAGGCACAAATGGTTGATTTTACGACGGAGGATGCATTTAATTTCTTAATGAACTATACCCATTGGAGAGTCGATGCAAGGCTCGTAAGAAAGTATTTTGGACAATCCAGTGATACCATCGAATGGCTGGAGGACATGGGTGTTGAATTTCTGGGCGCATTTAAATATTTTGAAAAATCCAAGCAGACAGAGCATATTGTAAAAACAAAAGGAAGCAATGCTCCTGCAGAAAGAGCGGCATCCAATATGTTCCGTGTTCTGACCGAAAGAGCAGAAGAGCTTGGAGTTAAAATTATGTACAAAACGAAAGCGACCAAAATTTTGAAAGAAGATGGCTACGTTTCCGGTGTGGAATTGATTACCGAAAGCGGTGAAAAGGAAACTGCCCTGTGTAATGCGGTTATTGTATCCACAGGTGGCTTTGGTGACAATCCGAAAATGCTTCATGACATGCTGGGATATAACTGGGGCAAGGACCTGCATTCCTTCAGGATACCGGGTGTACAAGGGGAAGGCTTGAAGATGATTTGGGAAGCAGGCGGCGGTCAAACAGTTCCAACCATGGAAAAGACTTATACAACTCCGGGTGTAACGGATGTATTCAAAACGATAAGTGAAGTTATGCGTCAGCCTAATTTGATGGTCAATCTGGACGGTCACCGTTTCATGAATGAAGAAATTATGAATAATACCACCTATACAGGGAACGCCATTTCACTACAGCGCGAGAATTCCGGCTTTACCATTATTGATGAGAGCATATTGGATACATATAGAAAAACTGGTCTGGATTATATAACGAAACATCACAACATCAAGAAACCTGATAAATGGGAAAAAGAACTAAAGCTTTACTTAAGCGGACAATCGATTGAAGCTTCGGGGCTTAGTGACTTGCACAGTGCGGATCAAAAGGAACAAGTTAACGTTTTTACAGCAGATACGCTTGAAGAATTATGCGAAAAAACAGGCATAAATCTGGAAAACCTGAAAGTAACGATTGCTGAGTACAATAAAGGCTGTAACGGTGCTGATGAAATGTTCTTTAAAAAGCACAAGTATATGAAGCCGTTAAAGGGAGGAAGATATTATGCGGCCAGGCATTATCCAGCCGGATATGGCAGCCTTGGGGGAGCAAAAACAAACGACAAAATGGAGGTTCTTGACCAGTCAGGATTCAAGATTCCAGGACTGTATGCAAGTGGTATGGATGCTAATAATATTTACGGCGACAGCTACTGTTTCTTTATGCCGGGCAATACAATGAGTTTTGCTATCAACAGTGGCAGGATAGCCGGATATAATGCGATTGACTATATGGATTCTGATGAATTCCAATAGCGGAAAAAGGAGCATTGCTTATGTTAAAAAACAAAAAGTTTGCAGGAAAGGCAATTATATTTTGTTTTCTGGGGATTTTGATGATGTTCTTCTATTCCGGATTTCAGAACGATCATTTAAACATTTTACGCCCGGTAGCACAGGAAGTATTTGGATTCAGTGAAACAACTGCCGATATGCCTGTTACCATTGCTGGTTTTGCCGTAGTTGTCTTTTATCTGATTTGCGGGGTTGCTTTTGTTAAAATTGGTGTGCGCAAAACCTTAGTTCCCTCCACAATAGCCCTGGGTATTTTTACCATTATCCTGGGATTTGCCACAAATGGCGGTAATTTGTTGCTGTATAATATCAGCTTATTTTTTGTCCGCTTGCTGGTAGTACCATTGCAAATGGGCGGCTTTATGATCTGCGGCAACTGGTTTATTAAGTACAGAGGTCGTGTTATGGGGATTATCGCAGCTGGTTCCCCTTTGTTCTCCATTGTTGGTATATCAATCCTTACCTGGGTATACAACTCGCTCGGAGCAATCGACATGGCTTATATGGTATTTGGTATCATCGTTATTGCGATGGGTATTTTGTTTTTTGCGTTCTTGCGAGATAAACCAGAGGATATCGGCTTGTTTCCAGATGGCGCTGATCATGCACCTCTTTCAGAAGGCAGTGGGGATCAAAATGCGGATGTTTCCCTTAAAGAAATCCTTACTTCAAAGGTTGCATGGCAGCTGATTATTTCTTATGGTCTGATGCAGTTTGTTATTAATGCCATGATGGCTTACATGGCTGCCCGTTATATGATGCTTAGTGCCGATGCAGCGAATCCTATGGCATTATGGAGGGAAGCGGTGGTTTTTCTGTCGGCAGGAGCTGCCCTTGGAATTCCGATGGGCTATCTCCTTGGATGGATTGACGATAAGCTTGGTACAATTAAAGCTTCCTTTATTTTGAACTTACTGTTTTTTTTGGCTGTGATTCCATTGGCTATCATGCCTGTTGGCGGCAGTAAATTATTGATGGGTGTATGGGCATTTGGTATTGCTTGTATGACCGGTGGTGTACCTACGATGCACCCTTGCTCCGTTTCTTATGTTTATGGACGCAAGAAATATCAGGGAGCCAACAAATGGATTATGACAATTCAGGCTATTATTATGGCTTTTGCGCTGTATTATATGGGCTTCTTTTTCGAAAGAGGAGTGCCTGAGTGGGCGTATTACGGTATGCTTATCATGTTGGTAATTTCCCTAATTACAATTATGTCTATGTGGAATATTCCTGATGCAAATGCTGCTGATAGGGATTACATTACGAAATAAATCTGGATACAAGTAAACGTTTGATATGTTTTTCAAAATGTATTATAGGAGGAGAAGGAGAATGGAACGCTTAAAAGGAAAGACGGCAATTATAACCGGTTCAAATTCCGGGATAGGAAAAACCACAGCCGAAATCTTCGCCAGAGAAGGAGCCAATGTGGTATTGGCTGCCAGAAGAGAGGATCTTCTAAATGAGGTTCGGGACGGTATTACAGCCGCAGGCGGATCCGCAATTTCAGTTGGTGCAGACTTAAGGAAGAGAGGAGATTGTGATCGCGTAGTTGAGGCTGCTATAGAGGCTTATGGAGAAATAGATATTCTTGTTAACAATGCAGGAATTGCAGATAAACACCGTCCTATTACCCGTATTGACGATGAATGGTGGAGGGAAGTAATCTCTATTAATCAAGACGCTGTGTTTTATATAACAAGAGCTGCACTTAAGTATATGGAGCCTGCAGGGAAAGGGTCAATTATTAATATCTCATCTATTGGTGGTGTACACGGCAGTGCAGGCATATCTTATAGTGCGTCCAAAAGTGCGCTTCTTGGAATGACAAAAAATATTGCAATTCAGTTTGCGGGAAAAGGGATTCGCTGCAACTGCGTGTGCCCTGGTCCAACGCCAACGCCGCTCAATACTCCTGAACAGGTTGCTACCTTTGATTTGGAATTTGCTGACAGGTGTGGAGAATTTTTCAATAGCAGTATCCCCCATGTAACCACGGAGGATCAGGCATATGCATGTTTGTATTTCGCTAGTGAGGAGTCAAAGGGAGTAACCGGACAAATTCTTATTGTGGATAATGGTGCAACAATATCTTAACAGTAGAAAAGCAGAAATATACCCCTCTTTGTGTAACGATTCTGAAGGTGGAAATCCTCTTGCTGAAGAATTGATCAAAAATGGACATGTGGGCGCCGCAGCAGGAAAAGGCATTTTTGATTATTCAAACATTTCTCAAACGGAATATATGGAAAAGAGAATGGAGAACATCATTAAGATGCAGGAATATATGAAAGAAAACTTGAAAGAGAAATGAAGGATGTGGTAGGTGAAATATGAGAGAAGTAGTGATTGTATCTGCGGCAAGGACAGCTGTCGGTTCCTTTGGCGGGGCATTGGCTGGATTATCGGCTACCCAGATTGGCCAGATAGCAGCGGCGGAAGCCATCCGGCGCGTGGGTATTGAAAAAAAAATGATTGACGAAGTCATAATTGGAAACGTGCTTTCGGCAGGCTTAGGACAAAATGTTGCAAGACAGGTGGCTCTCGGAGCGTTAGAGGATGAAAGCGTGCCGGCAATGTCATTGAATAAGGTTTGTGGTTCAGGGTTACGAGCCGTTAGTTTGGGAGCACAGATGATTAAGGCAGGCGACTGCGACACGGTTCTGGCAGGGGGTACGGAAAGCATGAGCAATGCACCCTATCTGCTAAAAAAGGCAAGATGGGGTCATCGGATGGGCAATGACGTGATCATTGATTCCATGATAAATGATGGCTTATGGGACATATATAACGATTATCATATGGGTATTACAGCGGAAAATCTTGCAGAAAAGTACAATATTTCACGAGAAGAGCAGGATGCATTTTCGGCAAGGAGCCAGAATCGGGCTGAAAAGGCAATGAAAGAAGGAAAGTTTAGAGATGAAATCGTTCCGGTAGTCATACCTTCGAAAAAAGGTGATCCGGTTATTTTTGATACGGATGAGTATCCGCGTTTTGGATCAACTGCGGAAGGTTTGGGGAAATTAAAACCGGTATTTAAAAAGGATGGGACAGTAACAGCCGGGAATGCCTCTGGCATCAACGACGGAGCTGCCATGTTTGTGTTAATGGCAAAGGAAAAAGCAGAGGAACTTGGTTTGAAACCACAGGCAGTTATAAAGTCCTATGCCTCGGGAGGGGTATACCCATCCATTATGGGATACGGAGTAGTTCCTGCTGTGCAGAAGGCGCTTGATAAAGCTGGGCTTAGTGTGAAAGATCTGGATCTGGCAGAGGCAAATGAAGCCTTTGCATCACAGGCAATTTGTGTGTGCAGGGAGCTTGGACTGGATCCGGAAATAACAAATGTAAACGGCGGAGCAATTGCCCTTGGTCATCCGATTGGTGCTTCCGGCGCCCGCATATTGACAACCTTGTTATATGAAATGCAGCGAAGAGATGTACGGTACGGTTTGGCTGCGTTGTGCATTGGTGGTGGAATGGGAACAGCAATCATTGTGGAAAGGCAGGTTGGATAAGGTGAAAAATAAAATTATTACAGTGGAGGAAGCAATGGGCTTTATCCATGATAATATGGCACTTATGATTGGCGGATTCATGTCTATAGGGACTCCGGAAATCTTAATGGACGGCATTGTCGAAAAAGGCATAGGGAGTTTAACTGTAATTGCAAATGATTCCGGTGTTCCGGGAAAGGGGATTGGAAAGCTGGTTACTGCCGGGGTTATAAAAAAACTGACAGCTTCTCATATCGGATTGAATGCTGAGACCGGTGCTAAGATGAATGCGGGGGAGTTAGAAGTAGAGCTTGTTCCTCAAGGCTCTCTGGCGGAAAAAATCCGCAGTGGGGGAATGGGTCTTGGAGGTGTTTTAACACCAACAGGAATTGGAACAGAAGTGGAGACAGGGAAAGAGAAGCTTACTATACAGGGAAAGGAATATCTGTTGGAACTGCCTCTTAGAGCTGATATCGCATTGATTCGAGGAAGTATTGTGGACAAAACGGGAAATGTATTTTATAATGGAACGACAAGAAATTTTAATCCATTAATGGCTATGGCGGCAGATATTGTTATTGTAGCAGCTGAAAAAATAGTCGAGGTTGGAGAATTGGATCCAAATTATATTATGACTCCTGCGGCAATGGTAGACTATATTGTGGGAGGTGAAGCATAATGGCAACGATAAAAGAGATAATTGCAAAAAGAGCCGCAAGAGAATTGAAAGATGGTGACATTGTAAACCTTGGTATCGGACTGCCTACACTTCTTGGCAATTATTTGGAGGAGGGCGTTGAAATAACGCTTCAGGCGGAGAACGGAATTTTAGGAATGGGTTCTTTGTGTGAGCCGGGGCAGGAAGATAAGGATATTGTCAATGCCGGAATGCAGTATGTAAACATTGAAAAAGGAGCCTGTTTCTTTGACAGTGCCTCATCCTTTGGTATTATCAGAGGAGGGCATGTGGATATAACCGTTTTAGGAGCATTAGAAATAGACGAAACCGGAACCCTTGCCAGTCACATTATTCCAGGAAAAATGGTATCGGGAATGGGTGGTGCCATGGATCTGGTAGTGGGGGCAAAAAAGGTGATCGTTGTAACAACACATACCGCAAAAGGTGCGCCTAAAATATTAAAAAAGGTGCGGCTTCCGATTACAGCCGTAGGCAAGGTGGATATGATCATCACGGAGCTGGCGGTAATCGAAGTGACACCTAAAGGATTGCTGCTAAAGGAAATATCCACAGATACTACGGTAGAAGAAGTGAGGAATCTCACTGAAGCGGAGTTGATGGTATCTGAAGATTTGATAGTCGGATTTTAATCCTATCCTTCAAACGAAAGGAGAGCCTTTATCCGTCGGTTATAGGATATTCCCGGGACAGGACAAATCCACGTTTTCAGCTTGAACCTATTGGAACAAGGGGATATATTGAGCTATTGGCAATTCAGTTAACATATAATAATATAGGAATGATTTTTTATAAAACATTTTCTAGAGATAACTGGCAAGTGGATAACACTTGCCAGATTGTTTTTTTCATAGACAGGCCAAGTAGAGCGATCTCACATTTGGTCTCTGTGCACGAACCATGAGAAGTTCGTGCAGCGTACTTCCCATTATATTTTTTTTTCATATTTCATAAAAATACGTTCCTTAAATCCCTTTATTTTTCGGCCACGCTCAGGGATTCTTTTATATTCATGAAAACCGATATGTTGATAACTTTTTTGTGCTGGAATATTGATATCTGTCACACACAGCACAAATTTCCGGTATTCTGTTCTTTCAATAATGTTATTGATTATCTTTCTTGCAATTGAATGTCCTTGATACTTCGGCTGTACACCCACAAATTCAATATATCCGGTATCCTTTGGGATAGGCAAAGAATGCATAAACTCTTTGGTTAGAAACACAATTGCTAGTGTTCCTTTTACCATACCAAGCGAATTTTGAAATGCTTTCTTGTCAATATGGACTGCTCGGCCTCTGCAATCTGAACAGGCAGCAATCCCGACAATTTTGCCATTCAGATCCGCCACATAGAAGCGAGGTATCTGTATTCCCGGCAAAAGTGCTGAAAGTACTTTCTTCATATCCTTGGTAAGAGTTGAAAATTCTTTTTCATAACAAAGAGCAATTGTGTTTGCAATCTGTTTTCTGTCTTTTTCAGCTGCTTTTCTTATAATAAATTGTTTCATATTATTATTCCTTTCTAATAGATGATATTTTGTATATCATACGTGTGAGATTATACAAACCGCTTTTACATAAGTTATCTTCTTATCGTAACATTATATTTATTATTTCAAATAATCATCATCTCTATGCATTGTTGTTATTACATTCGTACCTTTCATTGCCAATGCACTACCCGGTTTTGAAACAACGATTTGAAATAATGGTTCATTATTTATAGTATGCATTTGTTTGGGGCAGAATACGAACAGGAGGGAAAAATGAATAAAATAATTGAAGTAAAAAATTTTACTAAAAAATATGGTGATTTTATAGCGGTAAACGATATTTCCTTTGAGGTAGAGGAAGGTACAATTTTTGCTTTCTTAGGACCAAATGGAGCAGGAAAGAGTACCACAATAAATACATTATGTACAATATTTGAAAAAACGTCAGGCAGGCTTTTAATAGATGGAAAAGATGTAAGCAGCCAAAAAAATGAGGTACGGGCGGCAATTGGAGTAGTTTTTCAGGATTCAACTTTAGATACGAAAATGACGATAGAAGAAAACCTTATAATGCATTGTGCTTTCTATCATGTCCCCAGAAAAGAGATTGAAAAACGAATACAATTTGTTTTGGAATTAGTGGGTTTGATTGGAGAAAGGAAAAAATTAGTGGGCGCCCTATCAGGAGGTATGAAAAGACGAGTTGAAATTGCAAGGGGACTTATTCATTATCCAAAGGTATTATTCCTTGATGAACCAACAACAGGACTTGACCCACAAACACGTTCCCATATTTGGGATTATATTATCAAGCTTCAAAAAGAAAGAAATATGACCATTTTTCTTACCACTCATTACATGGAGGAGGCAGAAATATGCAATAAAATTGCGATAATGGATGGCGGCGTTATTGTTGCACATGACACTCCGTATTCCTTAAAGACGAAATTTACCAGAGATATGGCGGATGTTACAACCAAAAAAGGGCTGGAGCTTGAAGATCTTTTCATCAGATATAACTTAGAATATAAAAAAATGGACGGTTACTATAGGATTGACGCTAAGAATACCAGCGCCTTATTACATGTTTTAAGTTTTCAAAAAAATGATATTTCTGATATTGAAATAAAAAAAGGTACACTCAATGATGTATTTTTGAAAATCACTGGCAAGGAAATAAGGGAGGAATCATAATATGGATACCATATTCGCTTTATGGAAAAGAGGATTAAAAACATTTGTAAGGAATAAATTAGCACTCATTATTTCACTTATTTTTCCATTTTTAACTATATATGTATTTGGTGCAATTTTTACAAATGAAATGATAGAGAATCCTGTTGCATATATGCTATCCGGAATAATAATAACAACTGTATTCGAAAGTTCACTCAATCTTGCAGCAACGACGGTTGATGATATGGTAAGCGGTTTTATGAAGGAGGTATTGGTTTCTCCGGCAAAGCGAGTGGCAGTAGCGGTTGGCCAGCTTTTGTCCGCAGTAACTGTCTCGACTGTGCAGGGTGTTTTGATTTTCGTTGTCGGTATGTTTATTGGAATTAGGTTTACATTATGGGTAACACCTATTTATGTTCTGGCTGCAATGATTTGTGTTGGTCTGGTGTTCTCTGGTGTTGGTTTATTTCTCGCAACTGTGGTTCGAAGCGGACAGACTTTTCAAATTGTTAAAACAGTAATTATGATGCCATTGACGTTTCTCTCAGGTGCATATATACCACTCTCTATGCTGCCAAATGCACTTAGAAATGTGGCATATTTTAATCCAATGACCTATGCAACTGCATTCTTTCGCATGATTGTGTTAGAAAAATCAGACTTATCTCATATGGAACTCGTAAAAAAAGGCCTGGCAATTGATATAAATGGCTTTATTGTTACACCCATGATGTCTTTCGGCATACTACTGGTTAGCGGAGTCTTATTTCTAACCTTATCAACACGTTCCTTTATTCATACGGATTTTTCCCGTATGAACAGACGTGCAAGCGATGCCAGTGATTTATGGGGCTAGAAAAGTGTCAGTAAGACGGTAGTTTCATTCTATCAGACTTACATGTTTCAGTGGGAGAGGGAGGCGCACCTGCGCACCCTCGCCCTGACTGAAATGGGAGCACAGCTGCCAAATGCGTTATAGACAGAGTATCAAATCCAATCACTTATAAGCTTTTGATAATCATTGATTTGCTTTGTACATAAATCATACACATCCGTGTCCTTATAATACTTATACCAATCAACAGTTTTTCTCAACGCATTCCCAATATTCCAAACCGGCTTCCAATTTAGCCTATGCAGAGATTTACTGATGTCAAGACTTAATAAATTTGCCTCATGAGCCGTATGCCCCATCGCTTGCTCCTCCCAACTGCCTTTTCCATAATATTGAATTATTTTTTTTACAATTGTCTCTACCGTGACAATGCTCTCTGCACGGGGACCAAAATTAAATGCCTCGGAATATTCCTCTGGTGCTTCATACAGCTTCATGGCTAATAACAAATATCCCCCCAGTGGTTCCAGAACATGTTGCCATGGTCTCGTTGCATGTGGGTTTCTAAGTTCTATCGGCTTGTCAGCCTGTATACTCCTTATACAGTCAGGAATGATCCTGTCTGCGGACCAATCCCCACCACCAATCACATTACCGGCTCTTACGGTAGCAATACCTGTTTTTGAACCATTTCCACCATCATGATGAAAAAATGATTTTTTATAGGAATCAACGACAATTTCACAGCAGGCTTTGCTTGAGCTATAAGGATCATGTCCGCCTAATTCATCATTTTCCCGGTATCCCCACACCCATTCGTTATTTTTGTAACATTTGTCGGTTGTAACAATAATGACGGATTTCACACTATCGCAGGAACGTACTGCATCCATCACATTTAGCGTTCCCATTACATTCGTCAGATAAGTGATATACGGTTCTTCATAAGAGTATCGTACCAGAGGCTGAGCCGCCAGATGGAATACAATTTCCGGGTGCGCATTTTGGAATGCGAAACTCAACTGGTTTCGGTTGGTGATATCTCCACGTTTATCAGCTATCTTGTCACTTATTTTGGATTGGCAGAAAACATCCTCCACAGATTTAATACCATTTGAAAATCCAGTCACATTTGCTCCCATATAATCAAGCCAAATACTAAGCCAGGAGCCTTTAAACCCGGTATGCCCGGTTATGAAAACATTTTTATTTTTGTAAAACTCATGCATTTGCATGTTAAGCCGCCTCCTTATACTTCAAACATATTCATATTATTTCTATACCACCCAATGGTTTGTAGAATACCTTCTTCTAAAGGTACTTTTATATTCCAATTCAACATGGATTTTATTTTACCTGCATCCGTCTTTGGATTCCACAGTTCCGCTTTTCTATAAGGTATTGTTCCATATATGGGAGGGGTATCAGTACCCATCAATTTATAGATTAAATCAATATAATAATAAAGTGGATGTGATTCTCCGCTGGCAATATTAAATATTTCATTTTCTATATCCGGTCTTATACAAACTAAAAGCATAGCATCTATAATGTTTTCTACATGACAGTAATCTCTATATTGTTCACAACCTGTCAGAGCCACATTATTTTTCCTTAGCAGATTCAGTATAACATAGCTGAAAACCTTATGGGGCTCTTCCCCTTCCCCAAAGACTCCAAAGGGTCTAAGTGTCACAATGCTTATACGATTTTCTTTTGCAATCTGGTGAAGTATAAGCGTTGCAGCAGCTTTTGTGCTTCCATAAATAGTAACAGGAGCGGGTAGTGCGCCCTCGTCTGTTTTACTGTTTCCATACTCAGAGCAGGATCCCATATTTATCATTTTTTTGCATTCTGTTTCGCAAAGTGCTTTCATGATGTTTGCACTGCCCAACACATTGGTACTTATCGCTCTTTCATAGTCTGTATGCGCAGAATTTATTCCATAGCCCGCCAGATGAAAGACATAGTCTGGATTTATTTTCCTTATGACAGAACCCGTTGCTAAAGAGTCACCTATATCTGTTTCATAAGTTATTATTTTATCAAGGGAGTCAAGCAGTCTGAATTTGTTCGTATCCGGCATTGTAATAATGTATATTTTGGCATCATATTGAAGTAATTTCTTTACCAGATGAGAACCGATAAAACCATATCCGCCTGTAACCAAAATTTTTTTGTTTTTGAAAGCATCCATTATTCTCCCTCCCCAAGTATAAATAGATTTTTGGACTCGATTTCGCAGTTTTCACAAATAAAATTCCTTATATCATACCCTTCCGTCAAAAAATCTTTCATTATTTCACTTAGAATTTTTACATATGGAGCATATATTAATTTTATAATTTCAGGCTTCATTTTAAGCTCACATCGATACCAAAGGTCAAATTTCTCTGGTCCGATAATTTTCATACTTCCAAAATGAAAACAACATATCATATAATTGTTAATAAAAACCTGATCATTATTCTCTGTCACAAAATAACCCTGATCATTTAATATTAGATTCCAGGGTGCGGCATTGATTCCCGGATTATAACTCACTTTAATGTTTTCAAATAACTTAGGTATCTTATCCAGATATTTTTGGTCACCCCATCTTTCCATCTTTTCATCATACCAGTCAAAACACCATTCA
>Ga0153997_1000019_pt1 | contig 56366 bp, 50 predicted proteins | sample TSNC081MetaG_FD_104750 | JGI IMG/M metagenome (GOLD analysis project Ga0153997, IMG submission 104750) | Attine ant fungus gardens microbial communities from North Carolina, USA - TSNC081 MetaG | ecosystem: Host-associated > Fungi > Mycelium > Unclassified | place: USA: North Carolina, Lumber...
TATAGAATTGATTACCCGGATGGTGATGGACGCCTTGGAAACAAGGAGGGCAGGTGGATATAGGGTTCCAATCGGAGTATCTGCCAGGCACATTCATTTATCAGAGGAACATGTAGAAGTATTATTTGGTAAAGGCTATCAATTAACGAAGAAAAAAGAGCTTATGGGAGGACAATACGCATCTAACGAAAGGGTGACGATTGTCGGAATTAAGCTTAGAGCAATAGAGAATGTGAGGATCCTTGGTCCTGTGCGAAGTGCAACACAGGTTGAGATCTCCCAAACAGATGCAGTAAAGCTAGGAATCAATGCACCGATACGGGAATCCGGAAATATAGCAAATTCCGCCCCAATTGCAGTAGTAGGACCCAAAGGCGCCATTTATCTGAAGGAAGGTTGTATTATAGCGATGAGGCATATACATATGTCGCCAAAGGAAGCTAGGGAAGCAGGTGTTCATGACGGCGATATCGTCTCAGTCAAAGCAGATAATGAGCGGGGCACCGTATTTAACCAAGTGAAAATTCGAGTTGATGACAGCTTTACATTAGAAATGCATATTGATACAGATGAAGCCAATGCAAGTAATATTGCGACCGGCGATTCGGTAGTTATTATGAAATAACCGCAAAAGTCAGAAAAGGAGTAACCGCTATGATTGTAGGAAAAGTAATAGGAAGCATCGTATCTACAAGGAAAAGTGAAAAGCTGGTAGGGAATAAATTCATGGTCATTGAACCGATGACAAAGGGTGATAATCCAGAACGTTTGGTAGCTGTAGACAATATTGGAGCAGGAATTGGAGAAATTGTTCTTGTTGCACTTGGCAGTGCTGCCAGAGTTGGATGCTACCCCGAACATGCGCCAATCGATGCAGCAATTGTTGGTATCGTAGATGAGGGTGCGGGATTGGAGTCATAAATGAATAAAGAAGCATTGAGTCAGATTCTACAAGTGAATGGGATCGTAGGTGCTGGCGGTGCCGGATTTCCAACCTATGCAAAGTTAGATGAACGGGCTGAGGTCATTTTAATGAACTGTGCGGAATGCGAGCCTTTGTTGAAATTACATCGGCAGCTTTTAAAGCTGCATGCATATAAAATTCTGAAAACATTTCAAATGATTGCAGACATTGTTGGAGCCAAAGAAGCGATTATTGGAATTAAAAAAGAATATGAAGAAACAATCCAAGAATTAAATATGTACATGGATAAGTTTTCAAACATACGGTTGCATTTATTGGATGGAGTTTACCCTATGGGAGATGAAGTTGTTATGATTTATGAAGCAACCGGAAAAGTAGTAAGACCTGGGGGGCTTCCCATTGAAGAAGGAGTAGCCGTATTCAATGTAGAAACCATTTACAACGTATATCGCGCTGTAGAAGAGAGACATCCAGTGACTGACAAGGTCGTATCTGTGGCAGCAGAGGTAAATCATCCGCTAACAGTCAGAGTTCCGATCGGCTGTACTTTGGAAGAGGTGGTGGCATTGGCGGGAGGGTCCACAATTAAAGACCCTGTTTATTTCGTAGGCGGACCTATGATGGGAAGTATTAAAAGCGGATCATTACCTGTTACTAAAACGACAAATGCCATATTAGTACTGCCAAAAGATCATTTACTTGTACAAAAGAAGCAGAGCAATCCGTCCATAGATTTAAAAAGAGCTGCATCTGTTTGCTGTCAATGCGAGATGTGTTCCAGCCTATGCCCAAGAAATGCATTGGGGCATCCCATTGAACCTCATAGTTTCATGCGTTCTGCATCTAATAAAGACTTTCAGGATACCAATGTATTTGTAAATACCTTATTTTGTTGTTCTTGTGGATTATGTGAAATGTATTCCTGCCCACAAGGTCTTTCTCCCCGTTCTTTAATGGCAGTATATAAAGGTGGATTGAAAAGAGCTGGTGTGCTCCCTCCGGCAGATGCCCGGCTGATACCGGTGAAGGAATCCAGAGAATATAGAAAAGTTCCTCATGAGCGTTTGGAAGCAAGATTGGGACTAACAAAATATAATGTTGCAGCACCTTTAAAGGATAAAGTCGTTTCAATGAAACGGGTTAGGATCCAATTAAGCCAACACATTGGGGCACCTGCGAAGGCCTGTGTATCCTGTGGTGATTTTGTGGAAGTGGGTCAAATGATCGGAAAACCATCGGAAGGACTTAGTGTAGGAATCCATGCGTCCATTGATGGAATAGTGACTGCGGTAACCGAAACTTATATTGTAATTGAGAAAAAAACTGGTATATCAGGCAGAAAGGATGTGGGCTAAATGAATAATGGCAAGGCAATAGGCATGGTAGAATATCGAACAGTCTCTATGGGGATTTCTGCTGTTGATAAGATGGCAAAGACTGCTGATATTGACATTATTGAAGCCCAGACCGTATGTCCCGGGAAGTATATTGCAATTATAAGCGGCAGCTTAAGCGCAGTGAAGGCCTCCGTAGCAGCAGCTCAGGAGCAATATGGGGAGCAAATGATTGGAAACTTTATACTTGGAAATCCTCATGACAGTATTTTTCCAGCCATCTATGGCACGACCAGTATCAGCGATATGCATGCTCTTGGTATATTAGAGACGTTCGATGCTGCTTCGGTTATTGTCGCAGCTGATATGGCTGCGAAAACAGCAATCGTTCATTTAATCGAAATAAGAATTGCCAAGGGTATGTGCGGAAAATCCTATATGATGCTAACTGGTGAAATCGCAGCAGTAGAAGAGGCGATCGAAAAAGCAAAAACTTCCGTTGCCGATAGAGGAATGTATCTGGATTCATCTGTGATTGCGAATCCAGATAAAAAGTTGTATAATACAATTCTATAGATATAGAATGTTAGGAACTGTCAGAAAATATAGTCCGCCATTTGGCGGCATATTTTGCCGCATACTGTGTCAGTAAAAACCTTACGTACTCCAGTATGCGGCTTTTCCTTCCTTGGCTGACACAAAAAATCCTCACCAAATGGCAGGCTTTCATTTCTGACAGTTCCATATACGGAGAGGAGACAACAGATGCTTGCAGCAGAAAGAAGAATTCAAATACTAGAGACGCTTCAAGAGAATAAGCGTGTAGTCGTGAGCGAATTAAGCAGACAATATAATGTATCAGAAGAAACCATACGCAGGGATTTAGATAAACTTGACAAAGAAGGATTGGCCATTAAAAGTTATGGTGGAGCTATCTTTAATGAAGATACGAATATCGATCTGCCTTTTAATGTCCGTAAAAAGCGCAACGTATCTGGTAAACAAAAGATAGCTGATTTGATAGAGCCATTGGTCGGTGATGGGGATCATATCATCCTGGATGCCAGTACCACAGCGGTATTTATTGCAAAAGCTTTGAAAAGTAAAGAAAGACTTACGGTAATAACTAACTCCATTGAGATTATACTTGAGCTATCTGCCATGCAGTCGTGGAATGTCATCTCCACCGGGGGAAATGTAAAAAGCGGTTATCTTGCTTTAGTAGGTCCTAAAGTGATAGAAGATTTAAATTCTTTTAATGTGGAAAAAGCATTTATTTCTTGCAAAGGTTTTGATGCGGAGAGAGGCGTGACCGATGGAAATGAGGAATTTGCACAGGTAAAGCAGGGAATAATCCGATCTTCCAGGAAACGAGTTTTAGCGGTGGATTTTTCAAAGTTTGATAAGGCAGCTTTTTCAAAGATATGCGATATTGATCAGTTTGATACGGTGGTGACGGATCAGAACCCGGGCGAGAGCTGGTTGGAATATTTTGATAAAATGGGCATTGAATGTCTATACCCGAGCAGTTCTTAAATCAAATAGGGGCTGTCGGGAAATTAATATTTTTTTATGAGGTGAATAAAGACCATGCAGTTTTAAGCATCAATGGCTGAAAACTGCATGGTCTTTGTATCATGGAGCTGTTTTATGCATTATCCGATAGTCCTTTAAATATTCGGGGGGCATATAAAACGGTGGTAAAGCTACGGGCTCTTACCCATTTGCGCAAGTAATAACAAACCCTTTATCATCCGTTTTATATGTATTTCCGCTAGCAATCATTATTATTTCTTGTTGTAGTGGAATAAAGTAATCTTACAAGTAATGGATATAAATATTAGAAAATCACTCAAAGCTTAAAAATATTTTGAAATAAGGGTATAGATTTTGGAAGATTTTATATTTACTAAATATTCTTATTTACTTATGCATATAATGTGTGTAACTATATAAATAGGGAAGTCTTATGAAGAAGAGAAGCATAATAGAGTTAATCATGTCACTTATATTGTTGGTAGGAGCATACATAGTATCACAAAAAGGAGCTTTAACTGTGGAGAGCTTAAATGTATCAACAGATCAAAAGCTAGTGATTATTGATGCTGGTCATGGGGGCAGAGACCCTGGTAAAGTAGGGGTAAACGGAGAAATAGAAAAGGATATAAATTTGAAAATTGCACAGTACTTGAAAGAATTACTAGAGGAGCAGGATATTCAGGTAGTGATGATACGTGATTCGGATACCGGACTATATGATGAGGATTCTAAAAATAAGAAAGTACAGGATATGCAAAGGCGTGTGGATATGATTGCCCAGGTTTCACCGGATATTGTGGTCAGTATACATCAGAATAGTTATGAAGATTCCAGTGTCTGCGGACCGCAGGTTTTTTATTATCCCAAATCCACTGAGGGTAAATTATTGGCAGAAGGTATACAGGAGAGAATGAATACTCTGCTTGAAATTGCCAGACCCAGAGTTATAAAAAGTAATGACAGCTACTACATATTGAAAAAAACGGTCAGTCCGACTGTCATAATAGAGTGCGGCTTCCTGTCAAATGCTGGGGAGGCGAACCTGCTTAATACTGAATCCTATCAAAAGAAAGTGGCGAAATCTGTTTTAGGGGGTATATTGAATTATTTTAATGGAAAGTAGGCTAATTCATTACCGCAATTTGCACGCCCCACTTCGCAGTATATTTGCTTCAAATTCAGTTAACGTAGCCCGCTACGTCGCCTTCATTTGAACCAAATCTCCAGCGAAGTGTGACATATATCTTACGGAAAGCAATTTTCAGACACGCTTTAGTACTACACTTGTTAGTGCAAAAATAGATATCACTGAATTATTATAAAAAAAGCTTCACTTTATTCGGTCAAGTGGTATAATAGCAAATAGATAAGATGTAGAGATATGAAAGAGGGAGAGGGACTAAAGAAAAATGGAAACGAAGGTTTATAAAGTTGATGGTGAGTCCATAAGTGAAGAACTTCTCAAGGAAGTAGGGAATACCATTAAGGGGGGGGGATTAGTTGCATTTCCAACCGAAACCGTGTATGGACTTGGGGCAAATGCTCTGGAGAGATTAGCTTCCAGGAAAATATATGCTGCAAAAGGAAGGCCAACAGATAATCCGCTCATAATTCATATAGCCCGTTTGCAGGACTTGCCCTATATAGTAGATGAAATACCTGACAAAGCCAAAATTCTTGCAGAGGTATTCTGGCCGGGACCTCTGACTATGGTAATGAAGAAAAGCGAAAAAGTACCGGACGAAATTACAGGTGGAATAGATACCGTTGCCGTTCGTATGCCAAAACACCCCATTGCTTTGAAAATTATTGAAGAAGGCGGTGGTTATATCGCTGCACCCAGCGCCAATACTTCAGGAAGGCCAAGTCCTACATTGGCAAGCCATGTCATCTCGGATTTAAATGGAAAAATAGATATTATAATAGATGGAGGTTCTGTTCAAATCGGACTGGAATCCACCATTGTTGATTTGACAGGAGAAATCCCCATCATACTTCGTCCGGGCTATATTCGTCCGGAAATGTTAGAGCAGGTTATTGGACCTGTAAAAATGGATAAGGCGCTTATGGAAATGGGATCAGCAGTTATACCCAGAGCTCCCGGCATGAAATATAAGCATTATGCTCCGGCAGGAGATCTTATAATTATAGAAGGAGTCAGATCTAAAGTGATAGAGTACATAAACAAAATGGTGCGTATGAAAGAGCAGGCGGGCAATACGGTTGGCGTCATAGCAACAGATGAGTCGATAGTCTGGTACAATTGCAATCATGTAAAAAGTATTGGTTCCAGAAGTCACGAAGAAACCATAGCGCATCAATTATATGCAACACTAAGAGAATTTGATGAGCAGAAAATAGATTTCATATTTACAGAATCATTTCATACACCTAAGATGGGTCAGACCATCATGAACCGGCTTTTAAAGGCCGCAGGTCATCAAGTGGTTTATGTATAGCGACGAGACATATGATAATGAAAGGAGTCACAATGAAAGGCTATAATAAGATTATTTTTGTGAGCAATAGTGATACTGCTACAGGTCCTATGGCAGAAGCAATTTTGGAAAGCAAAGATTTATTGTATCCCTTAGATGCTAACTCAAGAGGCTTAGTAGCGTTATTTCCAGAGCCGCTTAATCCAAAGGTAGAGGCTATTTTAGCTAGCAATGGATTGACGATGAAGAATCATATGTCCATTTCGTTATCAAAAATAGACTTACAGAGTGATTATCTAATATTAACCATGCAGCTGAATCAGAAGAATAAAATTTTAGAGAAATTTAAGGATACAGAAAATGTGCATTTAGAAAATGTATACACCATTTCAGAATATCTGGGATGCGGCGGCGATATTATTACACCCCATGGAGGAAGTTTGGCAGAATACGCCCAGTGTTATAATGCATTGGAATCACTGGTAGAAAAATTAGTAATAAAACTAAATGAAGACTAAAATATGAAACTTATCGTATTTGAGGCTATTTCCACATTTGGGAAAAGTTCGAAACGGGAAAGGCAAAGATAATTATGATAGCATTAGGTAGTGATCATGGCGGATATGAACTAAAACAGGAGATAATAAAATATTTAGAGGAAAAACATATTGCGTATAAAGATTATGGCAGTTATAATACAGAGGCGGTCAACTATCCGGATTATGCAAGAGCTGTTGCAGAATCGGTGTTAAGTAAAGAGTGTGAATTTGGCATTCTAATCTGTGGTACCGGTATAGGTATTTCTATTGCGGCAAATAGAATCGAAGGAATCAGAGCAGCTTTATGTACCGATTGTTTCATGGCGGAAGCGACCAGAGAACATAATAACGCCAACATATTAGCGTTAGGTGGAAGGGTTGTAGGATCTGGACTTGCAACGAAGATTGTGGATACGTTTTTAAATACCCCATTTTCGAATGACCAGAGACATTTAAATCGAATTTCATTAATAGAATCGAGGGGTAGTCGCACATAATTTTGTCAGAAATGGAGAATAGTTGCTATATGAAATGCCATATAAGGGTCTGTCAATAAATAAACGGTACCATTCGGCGGTTCATTTTGCGCCATACTGCGTTAGTGATAACCTTACGTACCTCACAGTACGTGCGGCGTTCACTTCTTTGTCTGATACAAAATATCCTCACCAAATGATACAGTTTATTTATCGGCAGACCCTAAAATGATAAACATACGCAGGAGGAGTTATAATGTCAAATATTACAGTTATGGATCACCCGCTAATTCAGCACAAAATCGGAATGATAAGGAGGACAGAGACCGGCTCTAAGGATTTCCGCCAAATGATTAGTGAGATAGCTATGTTGATGTGTTTTGAGGCAACAAGAGATTTAAAACTTACGAAGGTAGAGATCAAGACACCTATTTGTAAAATGATGGCAAACGAATTACATGGAAAAAAGTTAGCTGTGGTTCCGATTCTGCGTGCAGGGCTAGGTATGGTAGAAGGTATTCTTGAACTTATACCGGCAGCCAAAGTAGGGCATATCGGTCTTTATAGAGATCCTAAAACATTGGAGCCTGTAGAATATTATTGTAAACTACCTGCTGATTCTTCAGAAAGACAAGTTTTCGTAGTTGATCCAATGCTTGCAACAGGAGGTTCCTGCGTTGCAGCAATTCAGATGTTAAAAGATAAAGGAGTAAAAAATATTCGTTTTATGTGCATCATCGCAGCACCAGAAGGAGTAGCCCGTCTGCAAAGAGAGCATCCTGACGTGGATATATTTATTGGAGCATTAGATGAATGTCTAAACGGTCATGGGTATATTGTTCCAGGGTTAGGGGATGCAGGGGATAGAATATTTGGTACCAAGTAATTGCCTGGAGCGTAAGGCACTTTAATGAGCAAGTACATTGCCATATGCAGCGAATTAAAGTTTGACGGAGGATTATTATGAGTAAAAAGCGAAAAGACTATATTACCTGGGATGAATACTTTATGGGGGTAGCAATACTTTCGGGTATGCGTTCAAAAGATCCAGGCACACAAGTAGGAGCCTGCATTGTCAGTGAAGACTACAAAATTCTATCAATGGGATACAATGGATTTCCAAAAGGATGTTCAGATGATGAATTTTCCTGGGATAGAGAAGGTGATGGTCTTGACAGTAAATACCTTTACAGCACTCATAGTGAGCTAAACGCCATTTTAAACTATACTGGCGGGAGTCTGGAAGGTACCAAAATATACGTATCCCTCTTTCCCTGCAATGAATGTGCAAAAGCTATCATTCAGGCAGGAATTAAAACGATTGTTTACGACAGCGATAAATATGATGACAGCATGTCTGTTATAGCATCCAAAAAAATGCTGGATGCAGCAGGGGTAAGATATTACCAATATTCGAGATCCAACAAAGAAATAAAACTATATGTTTAGTAACTGAAACTGAATGCGGCAAGTGCGCATTATAGAATAATAAATCTTTAAAAGGTACTGAAAAGGACAAACTATTGTTCCTCTTTTTCAGTCCTTTTTTTACTTTATAGGAAATTGGTCCTATAAAGCAAAAACCCTCCGGGGGGATGCGCATTTCGTTGTAAGAGGATGATGTCGCAAGCGGTGCCCGAGGAGCAAAAGTTTGCTGGAGAACTTCTAGTCCTGTTAGAGAAGGAAATACTGATGTACCAGAAGTCCTGTGCAGTGAGGAATACCGCACAGCGTACTTCTTATGGTTTAGATAAAGAAAATGATTCGAAAAATCCAGATTACTTTATGAAAAATTAATAATCTTTATTTTTGTTTACGTGTATTTACATAACACCTATGATATAATGAATCCAAAAGTAACCATGTACTTCCGTACAGATAGCCATAATTTCCGGAGCAATAAAAAGTGCAGGAATGCTTGCACTTCACTGGAGAGTTGTATGTGCACCAGATAGGAGTAGTATTTTATGAAATTAAAAACACGGTTGATTATTTCATTTTTTATTATTATATTAGTTCCAATTGTGTTGGTTACGCTGGTTCTTTCCGGTGTAATTTACTATCAGCTTCGAACAATTGAACAGCAATATGGTATAGATGGAATGACATATGAAGACTTATCAAATTCATCTAAAATGTTAAGTCGATTTACGGTGAACATATATAAGGATGTAAAGAATGAAATAGAAAAAAATCCGGAATTACTAGAGAGTGAAGAATATTTGGAGAGTATTAATACAGATTTGAAAAAAAAATATTCTTATTTGGTAATTCGCAGAGGGACCGAAATTTATTATACGGGAACAGATGATAATGTCGGTTATTTATATGATGAATTGCCGGATTATGGGGATTCACAAATAGGTGCTGATCGCGGAACATATTTTGGAGGGGATATGCAGGCATTTGTCAAGCAGATAGATTTTACGTTTGCAGATGGAGAGGAAGGAACAGTCTTTTTTATTACTTCTGCACAAATTGTGATACCCCAGATTAAAACGATTTTGTATGAAATGATTGTTGCAGTGGTTGTTATACTATTTGCAACGAGTGCTATGTTAACTGGATGGATTTATAAAGGATTAACGAAACCGCTTAAGAAATTGAAAGCAGCCACTCAGAATATTAAAGAAGGAAATCTTGATTTTGTGATAGAAGCAGATGCGGAGGATGAGATAGGCGAATTATGTGTTGATTTTGAAGAGATGCGCCAAAGATTGAAAACTACTGCCGAGGAGAGGTTAGAGGATGACAGGGAAAGCAAAGAGCTTGTTAGTAATATATCCCATGATTTAAAGACGCCAATTACGGCAGTGAAGGGATATGTGGAGGGCATTATGGATGGGGTAGCGGATACTCCGGAAAAAATGGATAAATACATTAGAACCATTTATAATAAAGCAAATGAGATGGATCGACTCATCAATGAATTAACCTTTTATTCCAAAATTGATACAAACCGCATTCCATATACTTTTAACAAGATTAATGTGGCGGGTTTCTTTGAAGATTGTATAGATGAACTAAGTTTGGATTTGGAATCGAAGAAGGTGGAACTGGCCTATTTCAATTATTCCGATGAGAATACGGTAGTAATTGCAGATGCCGAGCAGGTTAAGCGTGTTATTAATAATATCGTGAACAATTCCGTAAAATATATGGATAAGAAAAAGGGATACATTAATATTAGAATTAAAGATGTGGGAGACTTCATTCAGGTAGAGATTGAAGATAATGGAAAGGGAATAGGGCAAAAAGAACTGACTTGTATATTTGACCGCTTTTATAGAACGGATGCATCGAGAAATTCATCACAAGGAGGCAGTGGAATTGGACTTTCTATTGTGAAGAAAATTATTGAAGATCATGGCGGAAAGATATGGGCGACCAGTAAGGAGGCAACCGGAACAGTGATGCATTTTGTTCTGAGAAAATATCAGGAGGTACCGAATAATGAGTAAGATTTTAATTGTAGAAGATGAGGAAAGTATTGCGGATTTAGAGAAAGATTATCTTGAGTTAAGTGGGTTTGAAGTGGTTATAGAAAATAAGGGAGACGTGGGTCTGAAACGTGCTCTGGAGGAAGAATTTGATTTGTTTATTCTGGATTTGATGCTTCCGGGAACGGATGGATTTGAAATTTGTAAAAAGATTCGCGAGACTAAGAATGCTCCAATTATTATGGTATCTGCAAAGAAGGATGAAATTGATAAGATCAGAGGATTGGGACTAGGCGCAGATGACTATATGACAAAGCCATTTAGTCCAAGCGAACTGGTTGCACGTGTAAAGGCACATATGTCAAGATACGACAGACTAATCGGCAGCGGAGTGCAGGAAAATGATATTATCGAGATTCGGGGAATCAAAATCGATAAAACGGCACGACGTGTTTGGGTGAATGGAGAGGAACGAAATTTTACAACCAAAGAATTTGATTTGTTAACCTTCCTCGCACAGAATCCAAATCATGTATATACCAAAGAAGAGCTGTTTAATAAGATCTGGGATATGGAGTCTATTGGAGATATAGCAACGGTTACCGTTCATATTAAGAAGATACGGGAAAAAATTGAATTTAATACTGCGAAGCCTCAGTATATTGAGACTATTTGGGGTGTGGGGTACCGCTTTAAAGTGTAACCTCCGTAGAGCCGGCCGCAATATGCATGGGAGTAAATATGAAATTAGAAATTTTACAGGAAGATAATCATATCATTGTACTTAGAAAGCCAGCGAAGGTTCCGGTTCAGAGCAGTCGAATCGGGTCCATGGACATGGTAAGCATGATAAAAAATTATCTGTTTCTTAAAAGTCCGGATAATGGGGAACCATATCTGGGCACTATTCATCGTTTGGATCAGCCGGTGGAAGGGTTAATCATTTTTGCGAAAACTCCATTTGCGGCTAAAGAGCTGAGTAAGCAGATACAGATGAATGTTATGGATAAATATTATCTTGCGGTTGTTTGTAATGATGATAGGAAGGGATCCGATCATTCTCGAAAAGAAGTCTTTTTGGAGGACTACCTCTTAAAGGACGGCAGAAATAATACTTCAATAGTAGTGAATAAGGGTACACCTAACAGTAAGCTTGCTAAGTTAAATTTTAAAATTTTAGCGAAGGAAGGGCAGGAAACTCTGGTGGAGGTAGAATTGCTTACGGGACGTCATCACCAAATCAGAGTGCAGATGGCAAATGCAGGTATGCCGCTTTGGGGAGATACTAAGTATAATAAAGAGTTTTCAATAAATGAGGGCTGGACACAGATTGGCCTGTGCTCTTATAAGCTGCGAATCCTCCATCCAAAAAGTAAAAAGGTTATGGAATTTGCAATTAAGCCGGAGGGTGAGATTTTTAAAAAATTTGTAAATTAAGAAAATAAAAAATCGAATAGAATACGCTTGTTTGCTTATACTACTACAAAGGAAGGTGGTATAAATGAAAAAGCATTGGAGAGACGTACTTATTGTACTTGGAGTTACCATCGCAGTATATCTGGTAATGAAATTTATGCTGCCGGTGATAATTCCTTTTTTAATTGCATATTTTATTGTTAGAATGATTAATCCGATTATTGAAAAATTATATGTAAAATTTAAAATCAGTAGGAGTTTATCGGCTTCGGCAATACTATTATCATTTACAGCAATTTTCTTATTTATTCTTAAAATAAGTATTACTAAGATTATGGAGCAAATAAAGAACTTTATAAACAACCTAGAGGTATATGAAGCCCGTCTAGCTATCATGGTTAATAAATGTGGTGCATATTTGCAAAAAATTTTTGGTGTTGATGCAAAAAGTGTAAATATTTTTATTATGAATTATGTCAATAAATTTATGGATCATCTGCAGGAAGGGGCGTTACCCGACGTTATGAATCAATCTGTGGGATATTTTAAAAGCTGTATAGAGTTATTTACGATTTTTGCCATTGCGTTTGTATCGGTTATTTTACTGTCAAAAGATTATGAATATTTTAAATCTATAGGCAGAAGCTCTATCTACTATCAATCAGTAGGAAAGGTCTGCAGCCGGGTTTTGAAAGCAGGCGGCGTATATTTGAAAGCACAATTAACAATTATGGCAATTATTGCGGCAATTTGCGTTGTAGGACTTTTTCTTATTGGAAATTCGTATGCACTCATTATTGGACTTGTTATTGGCCTTATGGATGCATTTCCGGTGTTGGGTACAGGAACCGTGTTTGTGCCGTGGGCGCTTATTACACTTCTTCAAGGAGATATTTTCCACGCAGTGGCATATGCGGTACTTTGGATTATGACCTGGCTTACCAGAGAATTCCTGGAACCTAAGTTTATTGGGAAGAAACTTGGGCTTTATCCAATTGCAATTGTGATGACCATGTATATTGGGGTAAATGTGTATGGGATTTCCGGAGTAATTCTGGGACCGTTATCATTGCTCTTTATTCTTGAGATTTCAAGAGAAGCAGGCGTACTAAAAGAAAAGGAAGAAGAGGTTGCTGCACATTAGAGCGTGTTCGCCCTCTTTGCAGATATTTGGTTCAAATTCAGTTAACGCAGCCCGGTACGCCAACTGAATTCTCCCAATATACTGCAAAGTGTGACGTACATCTTTGGAAAGCATTTTCCAAACACTCTCTAGTGTGGGAACCTCTCATAATTTCGTACATAAATATATCAAAAAGGCGACAAAAATGCATGGAGAGTTTATGAAATGTCTTTTATAATGTTTCACATTATGATATTATTTAATAATGCATACGGAATATCCAATCTCCAATCTCTCATGGAGATTAAAGCTTCGGCAGATTACAGGGCGGCGCTGCTGTATTATGTCAGCAAAGCTGATGCGTCGCTCCCGGCAGAAGCGCTAAGGCGTTCTTGAATATTCGATATTCCGATAATATTTCACGATGAATTTGCAAAAATAATGTATAATTAAGGAAGACATAGAAGATAGGGGGGACTCTGTTTACTTTTTAAAGAGTTATAAGTTTAAGAGAAAGTATATATAAGGGGATGTTTATGAAGAGGATATGGAGTTACGTAATATTTCTTCTATTATTTTGCATACTTCTAACCGCCTGTGTAGACAAGATGGTGGAAATTGAGGATGCAGAAGTATTATTAGAGGAAGCAGAAACAAAGATTGATTACAGCACGATTGACAACCTTGTCTTAGAGCCTGGAATTCGTATCGCCGTTGTGTTGAAGGAATCTAAAGGCGCATACTGGATCGCAGTAACTGCGGGAATTCAAAAAGCGGTAGATGAATTTAATGAGGTTTTGGGATATGAAGGCGCTGATAAAATAATAGTGACCTTTGATGCACCATCTTCAGAGAAAGATGTGGACTCACAGATTAACATTATTGATACAGTTTTATCTGAAAATCCGGCAGTCTTATGTCTGGCTGCGATTGATATGGAGTCATGTGAGGCACAGGTGGAGGCAGCAGCAGAGAACGAAATCCCAGTGATTTTCATCGATTCGGGTGTAGTAAATGACAGTGTACAGACCATATGTGCAACGGATAATTACGAGGCTGGCAAGGAAGCGGCCAGACAAATGGCGTCACGTATAGGGGAAGAAGGAGATGTTGCTATTTTAGCACATATTCCAATGACAGAGACAAGTAAGTCTCGTTTGTCAGGTTTTCAGGACGAGGTGGAAGAGAACTATCCGTTGATTCATATTGTGGATATTTCTTATGATGAAAAGTCTGAAGAGGTAGATTTGGTTAGTAGTGTAACAGCGGTTTTGAAGAAATATCCTTTATTGGATGGATACTTTGGGACGGATGAATCTATGACTACCAATATATTAGAGGGAGTCAGGGCAGAAAAGACTGAGGCTATTTCAATCATTGGGTTTGACTCAGGAATAGTATTACAGGAAGCGATTAAAGATGGGACTCTGGCTGGAACCATCTCACAGAATCCATATGGGATGGGGTATGCGGCGGTGGTAGCAGGAGCAAGGGCTATTTTAGATAAAGAGAATGACAGCTTTATTAATACGGGATACATTTGGGTTACAATGGATAATATGAAAGACGATGATATACAAAAGTACTTATATGAATAGAACATAGTCTGCATTCAAATGGTTGCATCAAAACTTAGGGGTACTCAACGCTTGGCATATGTTCTTCAGCTGGCCAAACGATAGTATTCATTTTTTTCTTTATGTTTAAAGGCCTCCAGATTGGGAAATACTTAGATAATAGTCTGTACGCAGGTTAAATACCCCGCTGCTTGCTGCGTCAACAAGTTACATACCTTGTAGTTTGCTGCGAGGTATTTGACTTACGTACAAACCCAAAGTACCAAATGGAGGTTTATTATGAAAAAGTATATTGTATATTTTGTTGCGTTTTTATGGATATTGGCAGGAATTCAATTGTTGGGTCATATTGGGCAGACGAAAAAAAATAGTAATATTGAAGAGGCATTTTCTAGTTTTCAGATGGAGGACCCGTCAAGCCATGTAGAATCTTCAGGGATTTTCAAAGACCAGTATTTGGATTTGTATAGACGGGAACAGATATTAATTGAAATTGCGGGAGCAATAGGAATTCATACAGACTATGAGATAAAGACAGGATATGAGAACAATATTTCCGTTACCCAATTGAATAAAGTCGCAAAACAGGCCACTACAGAGCTAAAGTTTGTTACCTTAGAAAAGGAAGCTGAAAATAATGTAATAGAGACCAGCCAATATATTATGGTAAGTATAACCATAGAAGACGATGTAAATAGTGCTTTGTACTATAAAAATATTGTAGATGATCTAATGAAAAATTATACGACCACCATCACGACCGCCATGAATCTAAAGGGAAGTTATGAGGGTAAGTTATCGCTATCAGCGAGGGACAATATTGCCGATTTGATCCTTCAAAAAATGGAGGCCAAAGTAGTTACGGAAAACAGAGATATGGATTTGTATACTATTTATGGATATACCAACGCCATTTCCGAGTATAAGGTTGTGAATTATGAGAAAATAAATTTTAATATCGTATTTAGCTATAATGAAGCGGAGGATAGAACGCTGGTATATGTGGCAACCCCTATTGCATATGGGGAATATTAGAAGCTGCTTGTAAGTAAAGCGTATGATTTAGTAAGGTATTTTGCGTCAGGCTTCCCAATTTGGTCGGTGTAGCCCGCTGTGCTTCCCAAATTCGGACTTTTATCCTCAAAGTGAAAGCCACAGCCTGGTACAGGCATTTTCCATACACGCTCTGGCGCCAGTGTAACTATTCAGTGGCCCAAAGCATATAGTATAGTAGATTGTTAAGGGTAGAAGGGAATTATTTTATGGAATACAATGAAGTTAATTCGAATTTTAAAAATAACATGTTTCCAATGAATGATTATTTATATACAAATGATAGAAGGGGCGTGCCAAATCCTATCCCCTTTTATAAGGCGTACCAAGTGTGGGGGGATTTTTACAATATGGATGCGGAAGAACGTGACATAGAAAAACTTCGAGGCATGTATCCAAAGGTGGCAAGGGATGTGCAAAAACATATTGATGAACAGTTAGACAAAATGGAGTATGATGGAAGTATTATGTTCGACGAATATCCAGACAGACTGATGATAAGGAGAATCTGCACGAATATCTATGATAAAGTGAAAGACTTATATGAAGTAGAAGATAATGAGGTAGAAAGAGATGAAATGCTGGCCATGAACCGTGGTTCTGCAAACTTTGGTTTTCGCAATAACTGGATGCAGGATTTGGTTCAAATTATGCTGATTAACGAAATTTCGAGACGCAGATGTAGAAGGCGTAATTGCAATAGATGGTTTTAAGGTAATGCTGGGTGGAATTTCTTCAAATTTTCAATCGGAAGCTTTTAGGCACTGAATCATACAATTGGTGTAAATTTCTTGGCGATTAAGGAAAATTTATGTTGTGATTTTAAGGCAAAGCCTTTACAATATATTCATAGACTTTGTGCTAGAGAGTGTTAAAAAAATGCTTGCACCAAGCTGTACGTTCCACTTAGTGGGATTCAAGTTTGAGTTTGGGAGGCGTAGTGGACTACGCTAACCTAACCCAGGCGAATTAGGACGCAAAGTGGGGCGCGCAGCTTGGTGCGACTTTTTAAACATGCTCTGCCTTCGAAATTCTTCCTTGTATTTCGAATGAATTCAACACACAATACCCAAATATGAGCTGGTTGTTACACTAGGATAAGGCGGTTTGATAAATGGAAGAGTTAAGACAATTCTTAAAAGAGAACATTAATATAGATTTAATTCACATTATAATAAGTGATGCAAGGCAAAAAGAGGGGATATCGAAAGTCAGGATACGTCCTATAGAGTTAAAAGGAAAGATTATATTTCAGACCTCTGTTTATGATGGAGCAAAGGTATTTCATAGCAGTTATGGACAAGATGAATTGACTGAGAAGATTGTATCATGGATGGAGGCGGATTTAAGGCAGATGCAGTTTCAGTCCAAATCTATAATTGCGACTATCTTAATTAGTAAAAAAAGAAAAGTTACAATTAAAAAGAAGAGGCAAACGAAAGCGTCATCGGTAAATCTTTCTCATAATCGGAAGAAAGAATATATTTTAGAGGAAGGGATAGTGGTTCCATTTCTTGTGGATCTGGGAGTAATGACCAGAGATGGAGCGATTGTTAGGTCTAAGTATGATAAGTTTATGCAGATTAACCGGTTTCTTGAATTCATTCGGGATATTTTACCTTACCTGCCAAAGAATCGGGAAGTTACTATCTTGGATTTTGGATATGGAAAGTCTTATCTGACGTTTGCTATGTATTATTATCTGAAAGTATTAAAGGAATTTGATATTAGAGTCGTCGGTCTGGATTTAAAAGAAAATGTGATTATGCAGTGTAATGAATTAAAGGAAAACTACGGGTATCAGAAGCTGGCTTTTTATGTGGGGATATCGCTTCCTATGAAGGGGGAAGCGTTGATATGGTGGTTTCCCTGCATGCCTGCGATACGGCTACGGATTATGCTTTGTCTAAGGCTGTCAGCTATCATGCAAAAGTTATTTTATCTGTGCGCTGCTGCCAGCATGAGTTAAATGGGCAGATAGAAAGAGATGTTTTAGAACCTGTATTGAAATACGGTTTGCTGCGTGAGCGAATGGCTTCATTGATAAACAGGCAAGAGGGATCAAAATAGTAAGGAACTTACAGATTGCATGGAATTTTTAAGTGTACAGCCGAGGCTGGAGACATTACTGAGATTTAAAAGGGGACAAGGTGATATTTGATGAAGGAGACTATAAAAATTATTTTCATAAAAATTGTGGTGCTCGGCGCAATATTTGCCGGGGCAGTTGTGGGAATCAGTATGTATATGAATCGTACGGAAGTTGTCACCTCTATAGATATGGAGGATGCCTCATTGCCCCTTATCTATCTGAAACTGAATGAGGTTCCAGTAAATGAAATGCACGGATATACCTCTGAAATGCAAGCAAATTTAATGAGAGATACACTGACACCATTGCCAAGTGATAAGGTATTGCCTATTGAGATCATTACATATGATAGTGAGGTTTCCGCTCTTTCTTATGAAATAATTTCTCCCATTGATAACAGTGTGGTGGAAAGTAAATTAATTACCTCTTACCAGACGACAAATGACGTAATTACCACTGATCTGGCACTGGAAAATAATATGAAGATGAATCAGGAATATGTGCTTAAAATTATTTTGACTGTGAAAGGTGAGAAAGTTTATTATTATACAAGAGTATTGCAGCAGGAGAGACTGTATACAGATGAATATGTGGCATTTGTAAATGACTTTTTTAATTCATGCGTGAATAAAAGTGGACAGGATAGTATTATAAAAAATATTGAACCAGATTTGACGACAGATAATTCAAATTTGGCAACAGTGACCATAAATTCCAGTGTAGAGCAGTTTACCTGGGGCGATTTAGCAATTGAAGTTAAAGTGAGTCCAACTCTTCAGATTAAGGATATCAATTCGACAACAGCGTACATGGTGCTGGAGTATGTAGTGAGCTATTTAAATGAGAATAATGTGGTGGAATTCTACGATGTCTATGAGTTTTATCGTCTGCGGTACAAGGATAGCAAGGTTGTTTTATTGAACTTTGAAAGAACGGTAGCGGAGATTGTGAATCCTGATGGGGCATTTATAACGGATGAGGGTATTTATCTCGGGATTGGGAATACTGATATTCCATATATGACAAATGATGCAGGAACCATTGTATCTTTTATCCAGGGAAATGAATTATGGCAGTATAATAGTGAATCAAACGAAGTGATACAGATCTTTAGTTTTAGGGATCGCACAAATGAGGATTTACGGCAAATCTATAATCAGAGTGAAATTAGCATGGTTAATATGGACAGCGATGGAAATATGGATTTTATTGTTTATGGATATATGAACCGAGGAGAACATGAAGGTGCAGTGGGGATTGCAGTATATCATTTAGATGCCGGTACGGAGAATGTGGAAGAAAGGGTATTTATTCCAAGTGATGAACCATATGAGATTCTGAAACTGGATCCTGGCAGACTCTCCTATATTAATAGTTCGGATACCTTATTTTTTATGCTGAACCAAACTGTTTATCAGGTGGAACTGGTTTCCAGAGAGTATATCATGGTTGCGTCTGGTTTGGAAGAAGGAAAATATGCAATTGATGATGATGGCAGTAATTTTGCATGGATCAGCAGCACCCAGAGTGATTCCGGTAATGTAGTAAATGTCATTGATTTCGACGATGGCAGAATATATACAGTGACTGCAGGGAGCGATGAGATGATGAATCCACTTGGATTTATAGATGATGATTTTATATATGGCCTGGCGAAAAATGAAGATATATCCATGGATGTACTGGGAAATACGAATTATCCGATGTATAGTATTATCATTAGGAACGCAGAATCGCTGGTCAAGGAATATAAAGCGGATGGAATATATGTAACCGAAGTGTTAATAGAAGATTCTCTGGTTACTTTGACGAGAGCCACAAAAATAGATGGTTCCTTTGTGGAGACAACAGAAGATTATATTGTAAGTAATGAGACGAAAGCAGTTTCTGCTATATCAATCACTAGTGTGAATGATGAAAGTGCAAAAAAGACACAGAATACGATGGAGTTGGGGATCGTTATGCCGGAAGCGAAACCAAAGACCGTGCGTACAAAATTTATGATATTTGAGCAGTCCAGAGAATTACCGATTGATAAGAAAGAGAAAGAGACAGAAACTTACTATGTATATGGCCGGGGACATTTGGACAGCATATATAAAAATGCCAATGCCGCAATTAAAAGAGCCAATGAGCTGCTTGGCGTTGTAGTAACAGGCAAATTAGAATATGTGTGGATAAGGGGTGATGTGCAAACACCGGCGGAAATGGATTTTGAACTGGATGTGGATTCCATACCGGAAGTTATGAAGCAGGGTATTATAGATATAAGTACCATACAGGCTGGTATAGAAGGGACTATAATTGATCTAAGTGGCTGTAGTTTGGAAGAAATCAGGTATTTCGTGAGTGCTGGATATCCGGTTTTGGTACAGGCCGGAGGTGATGTGCGCACAATAGTGGGGTATGATGTATTTATGAATACTATTTTGTATAATCAGGATACAAACTTAACATATAAGCTGAGCGAAGAAGATAGTGAAGAGTTATTTGAGAGTGCAGGCAATGTATTTGTAAGTTATATGATCCCGAAGACGAATTAGTGTAGAACTGGTTATGTAATAAAGTGTGAAATGAAAAGGTAGAAATGGGCAAATTTAGTACACCATGCTAAAGCATGAAAAATTTACTATACTTGCACATCATTACAATCTTATTGCTAAATTGTGTTTGTTACAAAGGTTGAAAGAAAATTTAAGAAAAGGAGCCATGCAGCGCATTGATTCTTTCAACCCTTGTTATTTGAGAAATAGTAACCTCCACAGTAAGTTTCCCCGCTTCTAAACGAAGCAAAAGCGGCGGGTGGGACTTACTTGTTTCAGTGAAAGTCCAAGCTCTCGTTGGAAATCAGCGGAGTTGCTAGGAGGTTACAAACAAGTAGCGAAGCGAATTGCGGGTATCCGCTATGACTTTGCAGGAAAATCGAATATGCATGGGTATAAACGATGGATGGAAGAGTAAAGAAATTGGCTTATAACCTAGTTCATCATTCTTGTCAGGTGAAGGAGAATGAAAAGGTCTATGTTCACTATATAGGTGAAGATACGGAGGATTTGGCAAGACAGATTATCAAGGAAGTGTATAAGGTGAAAGCGTTGCCATTTGTACATTTTACAAGTAATAAGGTGCAAAGAGAAATTCTGTTAGAATGCAGCGAAGAGCAATTGAAAATTATGGGGGAGATAGACTCACTTGAAATGTCAAAGATGGATTGCTACATTGGGATTAGGGGAAGCAATAATATATCTGAACTATCAGATGTTCTTCCTGAAAAACTGGAATTATATGAAAAACTTTATTCTACTCCGGTACACTTCAATGTTAGAGTTCCAAGCACGCGTTGGGTGGTACTTCGCTATCCAAATGCTTCTATGGCCCAATTATCCGGGACGAGTACTGAATCATTTGAAGATTTTTACTTTCAGGTTTGTAATTTGGATTATAATAAAATGGCTGGGGCTATGGAGCATCTGAAAGAATATATGGAAAGAACGGACAGGGTTAGAATCGTGTCGCCGGGCACAGATTTGACATTTTCAATTAAAGAAATTCCGGTCATCCCATGTGCTGGAGATTGTAATATTCCGGATGGTGAAGTATTTACAGCACCGGTGAAGAAATCGGTCAATGGTACATTGGCTTATAATACCCCTTCCTTATATCAGGGGTTTACCTATGAAAATATTTGTCTGGAATTTAAAGACGGTAAGATTGTGAAGGCAACTGCGAATGATACGGAGAGAATTAATAAGGTGTTTGATACAGATGAAGGTGCGAGATATGTTGGAGAATTTGCGATTGGGGTCAATCCTTATGTATTGCATCCCATGAAAGATACTCTGTTTGACGAGAAAATCATGGGCTCCATTCACTTTACACCAGGTAATTGTTATGATGATGCGCCAAATGGAAATAATTCTTCTATCCACTGGGATTTGGTATTGATTCAAAGACAGGAGTACGGGGGCGGTGAAATCTATTTTGATGATGTTCTCGTGAGAAAAGATGGTAGATTTGTAGTTCAGGAATTGGAGTGTTTGAATCCGGAGAATTTAAAATAACCGGTTAAGGACAACACTTTTAGCAGAGTAGACTGTGAGTATCTGTTTTCCCTATAGTAAGATAAAAGGGGGGAGGGAATCTGTTACTTATCAATATGCAGAGAGAGTTTCACTTGGCTAAGGAGTTCATCCGAACAGAGAGAATAGCAAATGAAATTACGCAGGAAGAATTAATTGAAGAAATTTATTGTTTACCCGAATCTTTGTCACGAGTAGAAAATGGTAAGACATCTCCAAGTAGAAAAAAGTTTGAAGCATTTTTGATAAGCTGGGAGTGGATAGAACTAAGTACAATAGTTATGTTTCAACAGATGCATTTGAGTTATACGGGAAAATCAGAAAAATAAATTTTCTTATATCCAGACATGAAAATGAAAGAGCAGATATATTGCTGAAAGAATTGGAGTTAGAACAGAATGACGAACAGCTTTTTAGACTTTGTTATCAATATAGCGACGGTTTCATCCATCTTTATATCGATTGGAGTACTAATTGTTGGCTTGTTTTTGGCTATTGCTGGATTTCTAACGGTTGGTGAGGTATTCGCATTGAGTTTTATTTCAAGTGGTATTTCAAATCCCATGAGTGAATTAAGTAACAGTATTCCCCAAGTAAAGGCATCAAAAGCTTTGTATACAAAAGTAGAAGATAATATTCTTTCGCTAACTAATTCTACAACAATTGCAGTTACACATAGATTGGACGAGAGAATCTTTAGGAAATATGATCAAATTATGATAATTCATAACAGTACTATAAATGCGGTTAATACTTATGATATATTGATCGAAGAGAATTTATATTTTAAAGAACTAGTAAGAAAGCAAAAAGTTGGTATGGATATCAATTCATAGCTAGTGTCAGGACATGTTTTACCACTTTACAACCCCACTATTTAGCGTTATAATACAATTTGTGAGTTCGCAACCTTCCTCACGTAAAACAAAACTAAAGGAGAAATTCATATGAAAAAAGGAACTATACGCTACATAACCGAAGCCGGTATGATAGGGGCGCTGTATGTAGTGTTGACAATGGTCTTTCAGGCCATCAGTTTTGGTGAAATGCAAATTAGAATTGCGGAGGCGTTGACAATTCTTCCATATTTCACACCGGCAGCAGTACCGGGTATTTTTATCGGATGCTTTTTGGCGAACATATTTGGTGGAGGAGCCTTATTGGACATCATTGTAGGCAGCTTAAGCACTTTATTAGCTGCATACTTCTCTTACAAGCTAAGGAAGCATAAGTATCTTGTCCCACTTCCTCCAATTATAGGTGGAATTATCTTCGTTCCACTTATACTTCGTTATGCATATGGTGTAACATTACCAATTCCATTACTAATGCTTTCCATTGGTATTGGTCAGTTTTTATCTTGCGGAGTTCTTGGAATGATTTTACTTACAGCTCTGGATATAGTCAAGGGATATATATTTAAAACAGCATAAAAATATGTGGCTATTGTATGAAACAATAGCCGCATATTTAGGTATAGGTTCTTTCATATTATTATAGACTGTCTCCAAAATCTTCCTTAAATTTCATCACTAAGTTATCCTGCCAGCTAGACACTGGTCTTAATTTTCCTAAGAAGAAACGTAATACTTTAGGTTCTTCTTCAAAGATAAGTCCTTCGATTAATTTTCTATTCTCATATAACCATGAAATTCTGTCTACAGCATATTTTACCTGTGATAAAGTGAAAACACGGCGGGGCATTGCAAGTCTTACTAATTCCATATTGGATAATCTTTCACTTCCGTCTGGATTGCGTTCTTCTGACAAAGTACCGCGTTCCATGCCGCGAATACCGCCGGCAATATAGATAGCAGAAGCCAATGCACCAGCAGGATACTGTTCCTGAGGAATGTGCTTTACAAATTCCATTGCGTTAATGTGGCATCCAAGTCCACCTGGAGGTGTTATAACAGGAACACCTCTTTTTATAAGCTCTTGTGTCATATATGCAATAAACTCGGGTCCCTGGCTAATCATGTCCATATCCATTGTTTCTTCAAGACCAACAGTCATTGCTTCCATTTCACGAACGCTCATGCCACCATAAGTAAGAAAACCTTCAAACAGAGGAACTAATTCTCTCATCTTATTATAATATTCCGGATTATTTGTACAGATGCCGCCCCCTCTTGCTGACCCAAGCTTTCTGGCGGAGAAATAGATAATATCTGTGCATTTTGCTATCTCTTTTGTGATTTTTCGAATGCTCATATTCTTACAAGCTTCCTCACGAGTTTTTATAAAATAAAGATTGTCCTGTAAAAGACTTGCATCAAATATCATCATAATATCATATTTCTTACAAAGATTATGGGTATCCTTAATATTCTGTAAAGAAATAGGTTGTCCGCCAATTAGATTTGTACCCGCCTCCATACGAACATAAGGTATTTTTTCTGCTCCAAGGCTCTGAATTAGATTTTCCAATTTATTCAGATCCATATTTCCTTTAAAAGGGTTGTCACTATTTACTTTTAAGCCTTCATCGATTACAAGTTCTTCTACACATCCTCCATTTGCTACTATATGGGATTTAGTCGTGGTGAAATGATAGTTCATTGGTACAACGCTGCCTTCAGAAACAAATGCATGAGAAAGAATATTTTCACAAGCTCTTCCCTGATGAGCAGGAAGATAAAATTGTGTTCCGAATAATTCCCGTACTTTCTTCTCTAATTTCGTGAATGTAGCAGAACCTGCATAACTATCATCTGCCTCCATCATGGCGGCAGTTTGCTTGTCGCTCATTGCATTTACGCCACTGTCAGTAAGCATATCCAAAAATACATCTCTATTCTGTAATAAAAATGTATTGTTTCCTGCTTTGGCTATTTCAGCCTGCCGTTGTTCTACAGGTATCAGATTTAATTTCTGAACCACACGTACCTTGTGCATTTCTAAAGGCACTTCATCCCCATAATAAAATTTAATGTTTGACAATTTGCTCCTCCTTGGATTGCGTGTAATGTTTTTGCTATCCTACTATTATAACACTTTTATGGTTTAATGCAATAAATTTTTAGGTTTCAAATAATAGGTAACTATTCACAGCCTAAAAGGCTTCCGCTTGCAGCGAACAGTCTACACAGAATTTTCCCGGCATCAAATGTAACAAAAAATAACACAAAATAGTAAAAATAAGTATACTGCTATCTTGTAAAATATGAAAAGCGACTTGTTGCTGCACGGTTAGGCATTTAACTTAAAAAATACTTTAAAGACATTCACGATTTTCCGAAATCCCCCAATATAAAACAATATAAATCCAAATCCCCCACAGATTCCAGTGATGAGTCTTCTGATATTTGTGGAGGATTTAATTTTAAATTCCTGTAACCCCCAGTCCAGTCCCATAATTCCCAAGAGGAATATCGACATCCCTATTTTGGCACTTTTCGTAATAAAAAAATAGATTATAGCTAAGACCTGCCCAATTGTAACTCCGGTACATCTGGCGCATACGGGAAACTGTTTACCATTCATAAAAAGGCTGCGCTCGGGAAGTTGATGACATCCACTGTGGTTACCTATTATGCGAAGCTGTTCTAAAAACGATGCCCGCAAGTTTGACATTGGTGTACGCTCCTTGATCTTGTAGTAGTTGTTGTTCTACCTTTTCCCATTCCACACAGACCGCATAAAATCCCTGGAATGTTAAATAGAAGATAGCCCAGACAGGCCTTAATACACCCAAACCCCTTCTCTTTGCGCATAACATCTGTCTCAGATACTACCTGTGTATTTACATGATTACTTCCGCATTTTGGACAAATCATATTAACTCCTTTCTGCCTGTTCTTAGGCACTTAAAGCATAAGAAGTACGCTGCGCAAATTTTTAATAGCTCGTGCGCAGTCGCCAACGTGATTATTATGGACTTCACACATAAAGATCGTCATAAAAACACCCTTGCAAGAATGTTTGCATACATTCTTATTTTCGCAAGCTTCCACTTGGCTCGTTGCTTCCGCATATATAAAGATTGTGAAAGAGATTTCCTTTCACAATATACTACTATCCTCCACCTTATGCAGGTATTAAAATGTAAGATGTAAACCCCTATCATAAGGAATAATAGATACAGACCATATATAGTATAATATGATTTCGTGTAAAATGCCATAATATCTACTCAACCATTGGTTGATTTTTTTTATTTGCTTTTCTGCAGTTTTTCGTTAATTTTGTTATATAATTGTTCTGGAGCTTCCACATTTTTTACCTCTGGATTGTTAATCAGATATGTTTCATAGCTATCAGCCGCCTCCTTAAGATTCTTCTTTAAAAAAAAATCAACCTCACACTCTATTAGTTTTGTTTTTTTATTCTTTTTTTTCATGATTAGTATTCCTCCTTCTAGTAATTAAGGTTATAAAAAATAATGTAGCTGCCAGAAGCAGAGATTCATTTTATCTCTGCATATTGTAAGCAGATTTGCGATTTGCATGGTCACAGTCACAGACTAGTCTGCGATATGCAGGGGTATAATATAAAAGCATAAGTTTGGTGAAATAATATGGTAATTATTCCGCAAGCAATGAACCAAGTGCATAAAATGCTTGTATTCTTGCACTTGTTGAATGACACAAGGTCATACCCGCAGCTTGTTGTTGTTTTGCTGCGTGGTATGGGTATTTGTCTGCTGCACAAGAAAACTTTACTTGAATATGCCAACTGGGCTCTAATTCTAGAGGCTCTTTCAGGCACAGACCTGAGACTCTCTAAGAGGCAACCTTTGCACTTGAGGGCTCATGGGACGCCCCGCATTAGGAGCCTTTCGAATCTCACCCTCATAGAATCTCTTCTGCTTAGAAAACCTATAAGTTTGAATAGACACAAGTAGTTATGAAAATAGCATCAAATAGCACCTTGCACCCTTTTACATTATACTATATACTATATACCAGATATTAATATAGCGGAATAGGCAGAAGGAGTTTTTCATTATGAAGTTAACGACAGTAAAAGAAATTTATAAAGAAAAAGATCAATTTATAGGGAAAAAAGTCGTAATTGGAGGCTGGGTTCGCAGCATACGCAATTCTAAGACATTTGGTTTTATAGTAGTAAATGACGGAACATTTTTTGAAACACTGCAGGTAGTGTTCCATGATAAGATGGATAACTTTGTACAAGTGTGCAAATTGAACGTAGGTGCATCCATTATAGTGGAGGGAACTTTGGTAGCCACCCCAGAAGCAAAACAGCCATTCGAGATACAGGCGGACGGTATAAAGGTGGAAGGTACCGGGGCAGCAGATTACCCTTTACAGAAGAAAAGACACACTCTTGAGTACTTAAGAAGCATTGCCCATTTGAGACCGCGAACGAATACATTTCAGGCAGTATTTCGTATACGTTCTATGGTGGCTTATGCCATTCATCAGTTTTTTCAGGATAGGGGTTTTGTGTATGTGCATACTCCAATTATTACTGGAAGCGATGCAGAAGGGGCGGGTGAGATGTTTCAGGTTACTACACTTGATTTGAACAATCTGCCGAAAACAAAAGATGGACAAGTAGACTATGCGCAGGATTTCTTTGATAAGGAAACAAATCTGACGGTAAGTGGTCAGTTAAATGGGGAAACATTTGCACAGGCGTTTCGGAATATTTACACATTTGGTCCTACTTTCAGAGCTGAGAACTCTAATACAAGCAGACATGCCGCAGAATTTTGGATGATTGAACCGGAGATTGCATTTGCAGACCTGGAAGATGACATGGATTTGGCGGAGTCTATCTTAAAATATATAATTACCTATATTTTGGAAAATGCACCGGAAGAGATGAATTTTTTGAATTCATTTGTAGATAAAGGCTTATTGGAGAAATTAAAAGCAGTTGCATCTTCTGAGTTTGGTCGAATCACTTACACAGAGGCTATAGATATTTTATCAAATCATAATGATAAATTCGATTATAAAGTGTTCTGGGGCAGCGATTTGCAGACAGAACATGAACGTTATCTGGCCGAAGAAATATACAAACGTCCCTTGTTTGTAACGGATTATCCTAAGAATATTAAAGCGTTTTATATGAAAATGAATGATGATGGTAAAACAGTTGCGGCTATGGATTGTCTGGTTCCCGGAATCGGTGAGATTATTGGGGGAAGTCAGAGAGAAGATAGCTTGGAAAAATTAATCACACGCATGGGTGAATTGGGACTACATGCTGAGGATTACGATTTTTACCTGGATTTAAGAAAGTTTGGCTCTACAAGGCATGCTGGATTTGGGCTGGGATTTGAGAGGTGCATTATGTATTTGACGGGGATGACGAATATTCGTGATGTTGTACCATTTCCAAGAACGGTGCACAATTGTGAACTTTAAGGATTTGGATGGAATTGCAGAATAAGAAATATAGGAATGGGGGCAGCGATAGCTACTCCCTGTTTTAGACTATATACCGGATGCTTTAAAAGTGCCTAAATATGGAGAGGAAGTAGTCTGAAATATTAAGAAAAATTTAAAACAAAGATTATAAGCACCATGTTACACTAAAGTATATTGCATATATTTGAATAGTAGCGAAATGTTTCCATTTTTTACACACGCTGGAATCAGATTGATGATAACGGATTCAGAGCAGGAACAAAGACCTCGCTAATGATGAAGAGGAATAAAACGACTGCTTATGACGGAAAGGAAACGAAGTATAAATGGGAAGTAAAATTTTGATTGTAGATGATGAAAAAGAAATTGCCGATGTGATAGAGCTTTATTTAAAAAATGAAAATTATGAGGTCTATAAGTGCTATAATGGGGAAGAGGCCCTGGCATATATCAATCAAGTGAGATTGGACATGGCTGTGTTAGACGTAATGCTTCCGGATATAAGTGGCTTTACTATTTTACAGACCATAAGAGAGAAGCATAACTATCCGGTTATTATGCTGACTGCAAAGTCAGAATATATGGATAAAATTAATGGTCTCACATTAGGGGCAGATGACTATATAGCCAAACCATTTAATCCTTTGGAATTTATTGCCAGAGTCAAGGCCCAACTTCGGCGGTCAACAAAATATAATGAAGGGGTGAAACCCCCTGAGGATATTTTGGATTTTGCAGGACTGTTACTGAATCGTACTACCCATGAATGTATCTATAATGAAAGGGAACTTACGCTGACACCTATAGAATTTAATATTCTATGGATTTTATGTGAAAATAGAGGACAGGTCATAGGTTCTGAGCAGTTATTTGAGCAGGTGTGGGGAGAAAAATACTATAAGAACAGTAATAATACTGTTATGGTACATATCCGGCATTTGCGTGAGAAGATGAGTGAACCAACTGGGAAATCAGATTTTATAAAGACTGTTTGGGGAGTTGGATATAAGGTTGAAAGGTAAAGAGAAGGGTTTGAAAAAAAGTAGAGAAAAAAAACCTAATAAGAACAAGTATAAGAATAGTGCTATGAAGAAATATCAAAAAGAGTTTAAAAACAATTATAAGAAACTCAAGCGTAAAATTTTGTTTCAAATGGCGATGATAGTTATTTTTACGGCTGTTCTTGGTGTATTTATTTTAAATATTTTTGTAGATGGAATTTTGCAGAGCAGTTTCGCAAATGGTATGATACAGCTCATGCAGCATTTTAATCTTTCGTGGGATACAGCAAATACATTATACGGCAAATTGATTATGGAATATAAAAATGTATATACTTTTATTGGATTCGTCTTATTACTGTTGATTTTTGTAAATATCTCTGTCGGGAGACTTACCAGATACTTAGACCAAATTGGATATGGGATTGAAAATATTTTAAGTGACTCGGAGGAGCCCATTGATTTGCAGGGAGGACTGGAGCCCATAGAGGAAAAGCTAAATACCATTAAGAGCACTTTAAAAAGACGAGAGTATGAAGCGGGAGAGAGCGAACAACGCAAAAATGATTTGGTTGCTTACCTCGCTCATGATTTGAAAACACCACTGACCTCTATTATTGCCTACCTGAGTATTCTCGATGAAAAAACAGATATGTCTGATGAGGAGAGAAAAAAGTACATTCATATATCCCTTGATAAGGCAAACAGATTAGACGATTTGGTAAACGAGTTTTTTGAAATTACCACGTTCAATCTCCAGGATATTGTAATTGAGAAAGGCAGGATTAATCTGACCATGATGTTGGAGCAGTTAGCGGATGAATCTTATGCCGTATTGGCGAAAAAAAATATGACTTGTACGCTTGAGGCAGATGAGGGACTGATTATAGATGGGGATCCGGACAAATTAATCCGGGTATTTGATAATCTGCTTCGAAATGCGGTTTCTTATAGCGATCCCGATACAAACATAAGTATTCAGGCAATCGAAAAAACCTCTATGATTGAAATAACATTTGTAAATCAGGGTAAGCAAATTCCAGGACACCAGTTGAGCACGATTTTCTGGAAATTTTATAGGGTGGATAACGCTCGTTCCAGCCAGACCGGAGGGGCAGGGTTGGGGCTCGCCATAGCAAAGCAAATCGTGGATCTTCACGGAGGGAACATAGAGGCAGCCAGCGATGAGTTGTCGACCAGATTTATTGTCAGATTGAAGAATGCGAATTATGTAACGAAAAGTGCGAGGGATGTAAATGATAAAGGACAGCCCATATCTAAGAGGTCAATTACGAGAAAACAATCGGTGACTAAAAAGCAGTCTTTGTTTAAGAGATAAAGAGTTATGTGCAGACTCCTGGTCAATAGAGTATGAAACGCAATAGTCTATAGATTATGAAATGAGGTATAAACATGAAATTTATTCATATAGCAGATGTCCATTTGGGAGCGATACCGGATACAGGGAAACCATGGAGTAAAGACAGAAAGAAAGAGATATGGAATGCATTTGAAAATGTCATTCATACAGCAAATCAGGAGAGAGTGGATTTACTTTTGATAGCCGGCGATTTAATTCACAGGCAGCCTCTGCTCCGTGAATTAAAGGAAGTCAACTACCTGTTTTCCACTTTAGCCCACACGAGAGTTGTGCTTATTGCCGGCAACCATGATTACCTAAAGCCTACTTCCTATTATCATACATTTAAGTGGAATGATAATGTATTTTTCCTAAAAGAAAAGCAATTGCAGTCCATCTACTTTGAAGATATCAATACACAAGTCTATGGACTGAGTTATCACTCGCAAGAGATACCAGACCCTCTTTATGATAATGCAAACCCTGTAAGTTGCACAGATAGAATCAATATCCTTTTGGCTCACGGAGGAGATTCTAAGCATGTCCCTATTGATAATAGAAAGCTTGCAGACAGCCAGTTTGATTACATAGCGCTCGGACACATTCATATGGGACATATAATATGTCCTGATAAAATGGCATTTGCAGGTGCTCTGGAGCCTATGAATGTAAATGATACGGGAGTTCACGGATATATTAAAGGAATATATCAGCAGAATCGTATCAGTATTGAATTTGTACCGGCAGCTACCCGGTCCTATATTCATTTAGAGATAAAGAGTAACAGCCAAATGACCGGTTTGCAATTAGAGCGGGAAATACAGAACCGGATAAATGAGCTGGGAAATGATAATATTTACAAAATTACAATTATTGGATTTCGGGATCCAGAGATGATATTTGAATTTGAGGATCTCGAATCCATTGGAAATATAGTTGAATTATTGGATCTGACGGAGCCGGAATTTGATTTTGAAAAACTAAAAAAGCAATATCAGAGAAGTTTGATAGGAAAGTATATCGAAGAATTTACGAATAAGGAAATGGACTATACTGAGCAAAAGGCTTTGTATTATGGGGTAGACGCTTTGCTGAAATCAATGAATAATTAAGAAAAGAGTATAGTGCAAAAATTAATTTTGCAACTCTCATTTGAATATCTGCTAAAGCGATATATGGGAGTTAATGCGAAAAATGGGAGCTGTCTTATATGGTGATTCAGGAATTATATTTAAAAAACTTTGGAAAATTTTCTAATAAAAAGATTATGCTTAAAGACGGTATTAACCTATTTTACGGAGAAAATGAAAATGGTAAAACTACGATACATACGTTCATCAGAGGGATGCTGTTTAATATAGAAAAGCAAAGAGGGAAGTCTTCTAAGAACGATATATACAGCCTTTATGAGCCATGGGAGAATCCCGGTTACTATGCAGGGGTATTGCGGTTTGAAAGCGGTGGCAAGATATTCCGTTTGGATAGAAATTTTCAAAAAAGTCAAAAAAAATCAGTTTTAGTATGCGAAACAGATGGCGAAGAGATGTCCATAGAGCATGGAGACTTGAACTATATTTTAGAGGGCCTAAATGAGATAAATTATAGAAATACCATCAGTATAAGACAGCTAAAAGCAGAGACCGATAGTGGTCTGGCTGTACAACTAGAAAATTTTATGGCTAATTATCAGGATACAGGGGACGCAGATGTGGACGTATCAGCTGCCGAGACTATTTTGCAGGAACAGAAAAAGGAACTTGACAAAAAGGAAAAAGAGATTGCAAATGAGCAGCTTAAGGCAATCCTTTCTTTCAGAAGTCAAAGAGAGCATTTGGAAAAGAACATTTATAAGAAGGAATGGGAAAAAGCAAGTAATCATGAGAAGCGGCAGGCTCTTGAGAGTGAGTACAAGCAATTGAGTGGTGATATAGAACGACTAATAAGGATTGGCAGTAATGAAGGGTTAGCAACAAAAAGCAAAAGTGCAGGGGTTGCATACTTCATTATTATTATAATGAGTATTATATTTTTCATAGCATTGCCTGCGTGGTATGAAAAAGGTGTCAGCATATTGGCAGGAGGAATTTTTCTTTGGCTTGTTCATAAATTTAGCATCAATATCAATATGAAGGGTTCTAAAAGGAGTGTTAGAAGCAATAGTGATAAGAGTAATCGTGAAAATGAGGTGCATATGAAGGAAGTCAGCGGGCAGCAATCAATGCGCACCAGTCAGCAAAGCAATTTTCGGGCTAACAAAGAAGCAGTTCTTCAGAAAAGGCAAAAAGCTGTCAATTTGGAAATCCAAAAGCTAAACTGGTTAATAGAAAAACTTGAAGACGAGATGCTGGAACTGAATACTGAAATTAATAATATCGAAGAAAGTCTGCTGGAACAGAAAGATGGGTCAGAAGAGCAACTTTATATCAGGGAACAGAAGGCTGCAATCAACAGAGCATATGATACAATTGTAAGATTATCAGGCGATATCCATAAAGAAAAGGGAAATAAATTAAATGAATTGGCGTCAAAAATACTCTCTGATATTACAGATGGAACTTATAGCCAGATACGCATTGATGATAAGACCAATGTCTATATAAATACTCCGGACAAGTTGGTAAAATTAGAACAGGTCAGTCGTGGTACGCTGGAGCAGATCTATTTTTCTTTAAGAATGGCAAGCGCAAAGTTATTTTTTGGAGATGAAAATATGCCTGTTATTTTGGACGACACCTTTGCCATGTATGATGAAAGAAGGTTAAAAAATACACTTAAGTGGCTTGTAAAAAGCCAGACACAAGTGATTATTTTTACTTGTCATAAGAGAGAAGAAGTACTTTTGAAGGAATTGCAAATTCCATTTCACATTATGAATGGTTAAGTGGATTTTAAGGATTAGCGCAAGCAAGCCTTGCGATATGCATGAGCGTAGGGTTGGAAGAAAATATTAGAAAGGAGCCATGCAGGGTATTTGACTAAGGAAAGCGCAGGCAAGCTTGCCATGTATGGGCATAAATATGGAAAATAAATATTATTTCAATACACCTATCGGATGGTTATTGATTGTAGAAAATGGGGAGGCTATTACTCAGCTTAACTTTATAAGAGATTACGTTGAAGATGGACGTGATCAACAAGTTATGAATAAGGTTGGCGGTAACGATATTTCATTTACAAAAAAAACACCGTTCATGAAGGAAGCAGTAAAACAATTACAGGAATATTTTCAGGGAATCAGAAAGAACTTTAAGCTTCCATTAGCCCCCGAGGGTACTGCATTTCAGCATAAAGTCTGGAAGGCGCTGCAGGAAGTGCCATATGGTGAGACAAGATCATATAAACAGGTTGCATGTGTGGCAGGAAATGATAAAGCCAGCCGTGCTGTTGGTATGGCCAATAATAGAAATCCAATTCCCATCATAATTCCTTGCCACCGAATTATAGGTGCTAACGGAAAATTAGTTGGTTATGCCGGTGGTTTAGAAGTAAAAGGATACTTACTAAATTTAGAAAATGAAAACTGCAGATAGAATATCGCTGACAAGGAAAAAAGACTGCTCATCAGTGGGAATAATCTCAGCCTGAGATTATTCCCGTTGGAAAGTAGTCTTTTATTCTCGCACTTTCTTATACTGTGCTACTAGTTTCTGAATTCTATCATTTGGATCAAGTAAACTACTAATTGAGGAATCATGGTTCAAAGTGTCAATGATATATGCGATGTATTTACTTAAATCACAATTTACGTAATAGGGTTTGCTGAGTAAATTGGGCGTCTGATATACCAGGTTAGTGGTGAGAATTCGGTCAATAATTCCGTCTTCATATGCCCTGTCGAATACTTCCAATCCATTCGTAAATAAACCGAAGGTAGAGAATACAAAGATTCTGCGTGCATCTCTGCTTTTAAGCTCGGCGGCCACATCCAGCACGCTTTCTCCGGAAGAAATCATATCATCAATGATAATCATATCCTTGCCTTTTACATCGCTTCCAAGGAATTCGTGGGCGACAATTGGATTACGTCCATTTATCAAGGTTGCATAATCGCGGCGTTTGTAGAACATGCCCATATCCAATCCAAGCACGTTTGCAATATAGATTGCCCGGTTCATCCCACCCTCATCAGGGCTAATTACCATCATGTGGTCGCTGTCAATTATTAAATCCTTTTGATTGCGAAGAAGGCCTTTGATAAACTGGTATGCAGGTTGTACGGTTTCAAACCCGTATAGTGGAATTGCATTCTGTACGCGAGGATCATGGGCATCGAACGTAATTATATTGTCAACACCCATGTGAATCAATTCCTGCAGCGCAATTGCACAATCGAGAGATTCTCTGGTAGTACGTTTATGTTGACGACTTTCATATAAGTAAGGCATAATAACAGTAATTCTTCTGGCTTTTCCACCAACGGAAGCAATAATTCGCTTCAAATCCTGATAATGATCATCAGGAGACATGTGATTTTGGTAACCATAAAGAGAGTAGGTGATATTGTAATTACATACATCGACTAGAAAGAATAAATCGTCACCGCGGACTGATTCCATAATAAGACCTTTTGCTTCACCGGTACCGAATCTTGGCACGCTGGTTTTGATAAGAAAAGACTCCTTTTGGTAGCCTTCTAAAGATACGGCAGGATCATCCTTCAGTTCTCTGGCATTTCTCCATTCGACCAAATAATCGTCTACCTTTTTACCCATAGACTCACAGCTTTTTAATGGGATTACTCCAAGTGGTCCAACCGGAATCTGTTCTAAGATTTGTTTATCGTTTTGCAGCATTTTGTTTTCCTCCATAAATGCAGTGTATAAATGAATAACTATCTATTTCAGGTAAATGATTCGCAATAAAGCCATGCTCATAACCCATTATGTACTTGTCAGGTTACAATAGTACAGATATATTTATACCACTATGACCTTAAATGGTCAAGGGATATAGATAAAAATAAGAAATTATTCATTATTATTCAGGAAGGTATCCGCCTAATTAACGAATGCTCTTCTGAATACGTATATCATCTCCAAATAATTTCATCATAGTATAGTGACTGGAAATTCTGGAAAATACTCGTTCTGAATACGTTTCTACAAATATATCAATAGGAAGGTTCGTAGAGATAATCGTTGATTTCTTTCGCAATATTCGCTCATTTAAACACAAAAATAATTGGGAAGAAACAAAAGAATTGGTCAATTCCGTTCCCAAGTCATCAATGATTAATAAATCACAGTCAAACACATATTCATATAAATCCTCTGCATCATTTTCCTTAGAAAAAGTATTCTTTGCAAGCAGATCAAATAATTGAAATGCAGTAAAATAGATGACAGAGTGATAGGTATCCATTAATTCTTTGGCAATACAGTTAGATAGAAATGTTTTTCCTACTCCGGTATCACCAAATAAAAACAAATTCCTAAATTCAGAATCAAAATGATGTACAAAGTTTTTACATTCTGCCACCGTTTCCTTAATTGCATCTAAAGCAGAAAGCATTGTAGAAGGATTCGTAATAGACGCAGAGTAATATTCATAAGAAAAATGTTCAAAGTTTTCTGATTCTAATATTTCTTTCATATTGGACTGTGTATACAGCATTTCAATAGCAGCCTGTTTAAAGCAGTGGCATTTCTTATGAATCACATATCCGGTGTCCTGACAATCACTACAATGATACTGCATATCCAAAAAGTCTGCAGGATACCCCAATGATGCAAGCAGCGAGGTTCTTTTTTTAGACAAGGCTCTAATAGACTCCTTAAGAGAATCAAGCGAAGTATCTTCTCCGGCCAGCAAGTTTCTGGCCTTTTGAACACTCAAAGAAGAAATTTCATCATCAATCTCCTGAAAAACAGAAGATTTAGCATAGGCTTCCTCTTTTCGTCTAATCAAATCATGCATATTCGCAAATTGCTTTTTATTATATTCTCTTATAATCTCATCATACTGTGAATTCGTTAATCCCACTCAACATCACATCCTTCCTATATTGCTTCACTATACTTCATTTTTTAGATTTCAAAAGCTGTTTTTCCAGTGCCTCGTAATCATAGCTTCTTTGGTTGAAATTATTAAATCTATTTTTAGCGGCTGGTTTCACTTTTTCCTGATTTTTAGCGCTTACTTTATTCGCCCCCGCTACTTCTTTTGCTTTTGCGTGTTTTTCATCAAGCGATATCAAATCGGATAAGTGTTTTACACCATTTTTCTTCCATTGGGTTAAAATTTTATCTGCATATTGAAAGCTTGGCTGACAAGTTTGTATAATGGTACGGTTGCAGGCCTCTATTATGAGTTCCATCGTAAATCCATATTCATTTAGCCAGGTCTCCATAATTGTAATCTCCGTTTTTGCGGGATTACGTCCTTTGATTCCAAATGCATTCAGTATAGTAAAATAATATTTATTATATAAATTTGTACGCTCTTTTGCTTTTGAGACAGTGGTAATACCCTCCTCGGCCCAGGAAAGAGCAACGGTATTTATGTAGCGGATACTTTTACTGGATTTGGAAACGCAATACTCAATCAAATACTCAATTAAATCGACGGTAAAATGTAACTCATCATAAAAATATAATATTGTTGTCATTTCATTAGGTGTTAAAATCTTGCCGAGATATTGTTCTGCAACGTAAAGCAGCTGCTGAATTTCTTCGTTCTCCTGAAGCACCTTTATCTGCTCTTTTGTAAGCATTGGTTTTTTTGAAACGAAGTCCGCTTGTTCTTCACTGCGAAAGGTATAATTAGAAGAAGTAGTAGTAACCTCCCCTGCTGTCGCAGTTTCCATCTCGGAATCAGAAAGAGCCGCAAACGTATCCTCCATCTTAGAGACCGGGGCAGAGAAATAGATATTAGATAATTCATTCTCGCTGTCAAAGATAAGTTTTAACAGTCCGATCTTTTCCCAATACTTTAAGGCTCGCAGAACATCCTTCTCCGTGTGATTAAACTTATCCGCAATGGAGGATAGAGAGATATCAACATCGAATAGAGAGGTACACCGTAAAAGATATAAATATATCTTAACAAATTCCCCATTGCTCTGTGGCATATAGGTATCAATAAAAAGATTTGAAATAATAGTGCTGTCCTGATGTAACCTGTTATGTAATGTTAATTGTCCCATTTACTTTCCCTTCCTTGTTTTATATTTATCCGGCCTTTAACCAGTTCTTGTTCTCAATAAATTTATGTTTGTAAGACTTAACCTGCTATTCACTACTTAACCAGAGATTCTGGCGGGATGAGATGGTTCTAAAGGCTCTTTCAGACAGCGGGAATTAGACCTCAGGTTTGTCTCGTAAGAGGTAAACTTTGCTTTGGGAGGGCTCATTGGAGTGATTGGCCTTAGAACACCTAAATGCCTGGCAAAACACAATAAATCTATGTTTCTGTCACATTATATCATAGTCTTATTAAAAAGAGAACATCCATTTTTTTCGTAGTTTTTGTAACATCGATAAAATGACTGTTGTGGAAATTGTGGATAATGTGGATAAAAATGTGGGTAAATCTAAATATGCAACCTCGAATTATGGCGAAAATAGAGGAATTGTTGAATAAACCAAAATTATGTCGAAATAATTATGTAAACACTGCAATCCACAAAAAAATCCACATGCAAAACAGAAAAAACTGTGTATAAGCATGTGGATAATGTGGATAACTAGTTTCCTAAAAGCTTTTCTCCAATTTTTACCACGTCTCCGGCACCCATAGTTATCAACAAATCGCCGTTGATACAATTTTCCAACAAAAAATTCTCAATTTCGTCAAAAGATGTAAAATAGTAAGAATCACTACCTAAGATTTGTAGTTCTTTCAGCAAATCTTTTGATGAAATCCCCAATTTGTTAACCTCTCTTGCGGCATAAATATCCGTAAGCACTACTTTATCAGCTAAGGTGAGTGCCTCGGCGAAGTCTCTTAGAAATGCTTTTGTGCGTGTATAAGTATGTGGTTGGAAAACGCACCAGATCCTAGTTGCCGGGTAGCTTTTTGCAGCCGTCAAAGTGGCCTTTATTTCCGTAGGATGGTGGGCGTAGTCGTCTATGATAGTAACCCCGCCGATACTGCCTTTATTTTCAAACCTTCTTTTGGTACCGGAAAAACTGAATAAGCCTTTTCTAATGGTTTCCATAGGAATACCGCTCTCTATTCCAAATGCAATAGTAGATAGCGCATTGGACACGTTATGGAGGCCGGTTACGGAGAGGGTGAATGTACCAGCTATTTCATTATCCTTTACTAAATCAAAAGTAGGACAAGCCATTTCATTAAAGGTTATATTGGCTGCACTGTATTGATTGCCTTCTGTTAACCCATAGGTAATGACCTTACATCCTAAGTTCTTCGTAATTTCTTCGTGCTTCTCGATATCGCCATTAATAATAAGAAGCCCATTATCGGAAGTCTTCTCGGCAAATAGTTTAAAGGAGTTGCGAATATGCTGCAAATCCTTGAAGAAATCCATGTGGTCTTCTTCTATATTTAGTATAATACTGATTTTAGGCTTAAAATGTAAAAAACTATTGGTATATTCACAAGCCTCTGTTATAAATGTCGGTGAGCTGCCGATGCGTATGTTTCCCTCAATTGCATTTAAGATACCGCCAACGGAAATTGTAGGGTCCAAATCTCCCTGTAGTAAGATATGTGATACCATGGATGTAGTTGTTGTCTTGCCATGCGTTCCTGCTACGGCTATGGAGTTCTCGTAATTTGCCATTATCTGACCTAATAATTCAGCTCTGGATAAGGTTGGTGTCTGCATCATGACAGCCTGATGAAGCTCGGGGTTATCCTCTTTGATAGCAGCGGAATATACCACTAGGTCAGTTCCTTCTTCTATATTAGATGCCCGTTGTCCGTAAAACACTTTAGCACCAATTTTTTCTAATTTCCTGGTTAAATCGGACTCTTTTGAGTCAGAGCCGGATATGTAAAATCTTTCTTTTAATAAGATTTCTGCTAATCCACTCATGCTGATGCCACCAATTCCGATAAAGTGGATATGAATTGGTTTTTTGAAATTTATTTTATACATTCTAATCTCCTAGCTTTTATTTTGATTTATTTATTATACTCTTTTATGCAAAAAATGAAAAGCCTTTTATATTGTGTGCAGGGCAATGATATACTATAGTTTAAAGTATCCTTGCCTAAAAAAGTATAAAGAATAAACTATAGTCGTTGGCGCTGGATCGTCCATATATTATTCAGATTTAGAAAAAGACCATTGACTAGTGCATGAAGTTTCGAAAACAGGAATATAGAAATAAACTTAAGGGTAATATAAAGTGTAAACATAGCCGAAATGTTTATAGGTGACTTAAAAAACCTTATGTAAGGTTTGCTAAATGAAGCTTTTGTTCGTAGGCTTGCATAATGTGAATAATAATGTAAAAAAAAAAAATATTATGCCGATTTTAGTTAAAAAGATGTTTTGGAAATGGGGAAAGTAAAATAATTATGTAAAAAGTAATAAAATGAAATGGAAAAATTAATAAAAATTGTAAAAATTGTTCACTAACGAGCAAAGATATGGTATAATTAAGAAATAAAAAATGACAACAAGAGGTGATAGGGTGATTAAAAAAGAGATGATTGCAATGTTACTTGCAGGTGGACAAGGCAGCAGGTTAGGTGTCCTGACTTCAAAGGTGGCTAAACCGGCAGTTGCTTTTGGTGGGAAGTATAGAATTATTGATTTTCCTTTGAGCAATTGCATTAATTCAGGTATAGATACGGTAGGGGTGTTAACCCAATATCGGCCACTCCGGCTAAATACGCATATTGGAATTGGAATTCCTTGGGATTTGGATAAAAATATTGGCGGGGTTACAGTATTGCCTCCATATGAGAAGAGTAGTAATAGCGAATGGTACACTGGTACAGCCAATGCCATATATCAGAATCTTGAATATATGGAGACATATAATCCGGAATATGTTTTGATTCTTTCGGGGGATCATATTTACAAGATGGATTATGAGGTTATGCTCAATTATCATAAAGCGAAGAATGCAGACATTACTGTTGCTACAATGCCGGTACCAATTGAAGAGGCGAGCCGTTTTGGAATCGCAATTACAGATGATAATAATGAAATATTGAAATTTGAAGAAAAACCAGAGAATCCTACAAGTAACTTAGCATCCATGGGAATTTATATCTTCAACTGGAGCATTTTGAAAAATGCACTGTGTGCATTATCAGATCAATCCAATTGTGATTTTGGAATGCATATTATACCTTATTGTCAGGAGCAAGGTCAGAAAATGTATGCCTTCGAATTTAATGGTTACTGGAAAGATGTTGGAACTTTAGATTCTTATTGGCAGGCTAACATGGAGCTTATCGATATTATTCCGGAATTCAATTTGTATGAGGAGTTTTGGCGAATCTTTACAAAGACAGATATTATCCCCCCACAATATATTTCTGAGAATGCAGTAATCAATAAAAGCATTATCGGTGATGGCGCTGAAATATATGGAGAAGTCCATAATTCCGTAATTGGAGCTGGTGCTATCATAGGCAAAGGTACCGTTATAAGGGATACTATTATTATGAAAGGTACAAAAATTGGAGACAGTTGTATGATAAATAAATCAATCATTGCTGAAAACGTGGAGATAGATAATAATGTGGAACTTGGAATTGGGGACGAGCGGTCAAATAAAGAAAAGCCCAGTGTCTATACAACTGGACTTGTAACAATCGGTGAGAATACTTATATACCACCAGATGTAAAAATTGGTAAAAACACTGCAGTATCAGGAATTACGACAGCTGAGGACTATCCGGATCAATTGCTTGAAAGTGGTGAAACTTTAATAAAGGCGGGTGAGATAATATGAGAGCGATTGGATTAATACTGGCTGGTGGAAGCAGCACAAAAATGAAAGAATTATCTAAAAAAAGAGCCATACCTGCTATGCCAATTGCAGGAAGCTATAGAAGTATTGATTTTTCACTTAGCAATATGGCGAATTCTCATATTCAAAGAGTAGCAGTACTTACCCAGTATAATGCAAGATCATTAAATGAACATTTGAGTTCTTCAAAGTGGTGGGATTTTGGAAGAAAGCAAGGTGGATTATTTGTTTTTACACCAACCGTCACGGATGAGAACAGCTGGTGGTATAGAGGAACGGCAGATGCCATTTTTCAGAATTTGGATTTTCTGAGGAAAAGTCATGAACCATATGTAGTAATTGCATCAGGCGATGGTATATATAAACTGGATTATAATAAGGTATTAGAATATCATATAGCAAAAAAGGCGGATATTACGGTAGTATGCAGAGACGCTGGTTCCGGAGAGGATATTACCAGATTTGGAACCATTAAGATGAACGAAGAATCTCGTATTGAAGAATTTGAAGAAAAGCCTATGGTAGCCAAAACGAATACCATTTCTACAGGAATCTATGTAATCAGACGTAGACAATTAATAGAGTTAATAGAAGAATGTGCACAAGAGGGAAGACATGATTTTGTACAGGATATATTAATTCGATATAAGAATCTAAAGAGAATTTTTGGCTATAAGATAAAAGAATATTGGAGTAATATTTCTACCGTCGAATCTTATTATAATACAAATATGGACTTCTTAAAACCAGAGGTGAGAGATTTTTTCTTCAGACAGTATCCGGATATCTATACAAGAGCAGAAGATGTGCCGCCTGCGAAATATAACCCTGGTGCTATTGTTAAGAACAGCCTGATTTCCGGCGGTTGTATTGTAAATGGGATTATTGAAAATTCAGTTCTGTTTAAAAAGGTGTACGTAGGTAATAACTGTGTGATTCGGAATTCTATTATTTTAAATGATGTATATATAGGCGACAATACTCGCATCGAAAATTGCATTGTTGAAAGCCGTGATACAATAAAATCCAATATGGAATATTGCGGGCATGATGGAATTAAGATAGTTACAGAGAAAAACGTAAGGTATGTTTTATAGCGTATAGGCTTATGAAAGGGGCTGGAAAGTATGAACATTACAGATGTTAGAGTACGCAGAGTAGCAAAGGAGGGAAAAATGAAAGCAGTTGTATCAATCACACTTGATGATGAATTTGTCATTCATGATATTAAGGTGATTGAGGGTGAAAAGGGTCTGTTTATTGCTATGCCGAGCAGAAAAGCGACAGATGGAGAATATAGAGATATTGCTCATCCAATTAACTCCAGAACCAGAGAGCTGATTCAAAACATAGTGCTAGAAAAATATGAGTCAGCGGAGGAAGAAGCAAATGAGTTATAGTTTAGTAATGAGTTAAGAATAAGGTAGGGGGCTGTCGGTATTAACCGACAACCCCTTGTTTTCAGTATATTATTCAAGTGCGCCTTGGCGTACTTGTTATGAGATTTGTCATACTTGCATGATATTATAACATCTGCGCCGCTCTGCAATCGCCGAGGCGTTTACTTCCGCCAGGACGAGCTTCTTATTACGAATTCAACATCGTTGGATTTCCATTTCATAGAAGTGGAAGTCTTATCCTGAATTGAGTTAACTCACTTCAATGCTTCACAAAGCGCTACAAGCGCCAGAGATTGTCCATAAGCCATAGGGACAATTGCAATGTTCTTATAATGCTCTTTATCATAACCCACACCCGTTCCGGAGGATACTTTTAGTACAGTACCGCTTTCATCTATATTTCTGCAAATAGCCATGATTGCCTTATCAGCGGCCTCCTGACAGGAAGAATCAAGAATCCCCATTTTTATTCCTTTTAAGATTCCCGTAACAATAGCGGCGGTACCGGAAACTTCCTCGTAACTTTCAGGGTCTGTTAAAACAGTGTGCCAAAGTCCGCTTGGCGCCTGTAATTTTAATAAGGAGTTTACCTGGGCTTTGTAGGTATCAATTAAGAAGGTCTTCACTCCAGGATTCAGTGTGTTTTGGAATACTTCTATGTAATCCATGATTCCGAAGGTGAACCAAGAGTTGCCGCGGCACCAGAAAACACCTCCAAAGTTTGAATTTTCACGAAAACTCCATCCATGGTGGATTAGACCGGTTTGTTTATCATATAAATATTTTATATGGATGAGTACCTGATAAATAGACTCATCAACCCAGACCTGGTTATTATACTTTTGCCCCATTTTATTCAGAAAAAGTATTGTCATAAATAAGGTATCAATCCACATTTCGCCTTCATTGAGTCTTACCCCCTGCCTGTCACCAACTGCGCTGGTTACATGCTGGAAGCCACCCTCCTTTGTGCGGGGGAGGGATTCCATAAGCCATGTAACATGCTCTAAGCACATTTTTTCATAGATGGGATCTTCTAAAATGTCACAAAGATCAACGAGTGGTAGATAAGGCGCTGTCGTATTGACATTTTTGGAAGGGAGTCCAACTTCTAAATTATCCTTATACCATGTTTTAAAGAAATTATCATATCTTCCATCTTTATAAAAACGATTCAGCTTGTGCAGACCGTAAAGGCCTACCCCTTGTGGCCAGTCCCATTCTGTTATGCCAAAATCTCTTGTAACGAATCCTTTGGCGATTTGTTCCTCCGCAGATAACGCTTTATCTGTTTCGGGGGTGTCCAGATTCATTAGTTTATCAACCACGAGATTGATTTTCTTAATTAATAATTCGTTAGTGTAATTCATGTGTTGTCCTCCGTTAATTTTTTTATATAGGCAGTCGGGGTTAATCCCGTGTGCTTTTTAAATATCTGGCTAAAATATTGCGGGTTGTTTCCACAACCTACTTGTTCGGCTACGATGTAAATTTTTTCAGAGCCTTCTTCACTTAACAGAAGTTTTGCCTTTTCCATTCGGGCATTTGTTAAGTAATGGGAAAATTTATAACCGGTCTGTTTTACGAACTGTTTACTCAGATAATCTACATTCATAAACAAAAGATTTTCTGCAATCCATTTTAAAGAAATATTCGGGTTGGATATATGATCATTTACATATTGTAAGGTCTTCTCAATAAAGTCTTTATATTTCTTTGCTTTTTGGGATGGCGCAGCAAGCAGAGAGTTTAGTTTGTTTATTGCCATCTCCTGAACTGCGCATATGTATTCACAGTTTTCGATTTCCTTGAAAAATTCTGTTAAGTGCATAGATTTTTGTGGTATGTTCATTGTGACAGATAATTTTAGTATCATATTGGACGTCAGGGCTTTTACTAATTCAAGTTCATTTGAAGAGTCCAGAAGTCCATTTATTTCTTTTAAATAAAAAGTGCGTTCATTGCCATCACTTTCACCTATGCTTTTCACTAGTCTATTCATATTCTGAAACAGGGCATCATGGTTATAAATGGGTATATGACGGTTATTGTCCCATAAAAGGACTATTTCGTATCTCTTTAGCCGAATAAGTAAAGAATCAAGCAAAGTAAGCAAGTTGGGAAAGGATTCCCTCTTATATTCTACGTCGACCATTTGCTTTTCAATATAAATGTCTGTTAATTTTCCATAGCTGGCTTTAAACTTTTGAAAAAATATGGAAAGTGTATTACAAACATATACGGCATGGAATTTAAGGCCCGGATAGTTTGAAGCGAAATAGGTATGCAGCTTATCAAGATATTGAAGCACATTTTCTTCTGTCAAATAATATATATAACACAGTTCATAATCAGTATTTGAAAAGTCTAAAAATGCCTCATATTCCTTTACTACATCATATAACTTGGCATGCCCGGTTAAATATTCATATAGCAGGTTCTTAATAATATTGTTCACAAAATTAGCAGACAATATCTGCTGTTCATCTTTGATGCTATTTATTGCCCGCTTTTCGTAGCAGTCATCTTTGACAGACTTTATGACCTCAATAATCTGCTCCTGACAGCAGGGTTTTAATAAATAGTGTTTTACTCCGTATTGCATAGCATTTTGGGCATATTCGAATTCGCCATAGCCTGAAAGAAGCACAAATTCGACATTATGATCCGCATTTGTTACTTTCTCAATTAATTCCAGTCCCGACAGCCCAGGCATTTTTATGTCAGTAAGGACAATGTCGGGATAGTGGTCCAAAATCATATCATATGCTTCAATCCCATTTTTACAGACTCCAATTACTTCAATTCCAATTTCTTTCCAGTCAATAATTCTATGAACAGTTTCGCGAATAATCTTTTCATCATCTACTATAATTAGTCTTAACACATTTACTCCAATCTGCCGAAAAAGGAACATATAAAGTGGAAAAGTAAAAGTATTCCAGATTTCATCAGGTACGGAATCTATGAAATGGTACTGAAATCACAGCTACAGCCATGCTATTTTCATTATAGAGTGTTAGTCCATATTCCTCGCCAAAGGTTAATTTAAGGCGGGAATCTATGTTTACCAATCCAATTCCAAGTCCTTGCGGGCTAATTTCATTTTTCTTTAGTTTTTCTAATAAATTATCTGTAAATTCGGAACCATCATTTTTAACATATATCCTTACAACTCCTTCTAACAACTCTGAACAGATATATATATTACAATCCTCGGTATTTATTTCTAATGAATAATGGATGGCATTTTCCACTAAAGGCTGAACGGATAGTTTTGAAATTGGGGTTTGTAAAGTTGCTTCATCCAAATTCAGGTGGAAAAGTAATCTATCTTCAAAACGTATCTGCTGTATATTAATGTAATTCTGCACAAATTCAATTTCTTTTTTCAAAGTGATAACATCAAAATCCTGACCTAATGTAGCTCTTAATAAGGCTCCCAAAGATTCTACCATCAGTGAAATTTTTTCCTCCCCGATTGCCTTAGCACGCCAGTTTACTGATTCCAGTATATTATATAAGAAATGGGGATTAATCTGCGTCTCTAACGTTTTTAAAGTCGCATCTTTAATTAAAATCTGTTTTATATAGTTATCATTAATTAAGGTCTGTATTTCCTCTGTCATCCGGTCAAAATGCTTATGCAGTATACCAAGCTCATCTCCCCGGTTGGTATAGTCATAAGTGGTAACAATCCTTTCTTTATTATTGCCCGTAAAAGTAGTCATTTTGTTCATAAGTATGTCAAAATGCTTCGTGATATTCTTGACAAGAATATCAGAAATGCAAACAGCCAGAAAGATACTTAAGATGACGATAATTGCTGAGGTCGCATATGTAGCAGTAATCGTATCAAATATTTCCTCATAGGGTACCAGACATATAAAATTCCAGTTTGCTTTGAATATATAACCGTTTACAGCGAAATATCGATTTCCATCTATTTTTATAATATCATAGCTGTTATGAACGCTCACCAATTCTTTGGCGTAGGAGGTATCAAAGTCCATCGTGGAGTAGATTAGCTCATTACCATCTAAGAGTACGAAGTCTACATTTTGAAATTGGGTAATAAACTGCGTCGAAGATTCCAAAATCTTATCCATATCTAAGCGGATAACTAAAACACCTAAATTTTTCAGGCTGGTATTTTTGATTTCACGGATGTTTCTTGTGAGAAATACGCCTGTATCAGCGGCCTCGGATGTAACCCAGACAATCCTGCCATTCAAAGCGAGGGCTTCTTCTTCCAACAGATTCTTTGTTTCTATTGGGAGTTCAATTGGATAATATCCGGTTGTAGAGGTTCTAACATGATTATGGTAAATACTTATAAAGGAAATATATTCATTTGCAAACAGGTAATTATTCAACATGCTGTATATTGGCTCAGTAGCACGCGCACTGACGCTACCTTCTGAGGCTTGTATCGATGATAATCCATTCTGCACAGTTGCATCCGCTATTATCAAATCAGAGGTGGTGTCTACGGAATCCAGTAAGTTATTTATTTCATTAGATGAGTAAGATAGGGCACTGGCAATGGAATTACGTATTATCTTGTTATTGGAACAGATAATTATGTTAATCGCTATGGCGAAAAAAAACGCAACAATAAATATGCCAACAAATACGATCACAATAATCTTCTTTTTTAAGGAGAGATTATTGATACAATTCTTAACTTTGTCGATCTTTAACATAGGGACGAATCTCCTTAAGGGATAGTGTGAAAATGATTTTTCACCGTCCTGATTCTTCGTGCCTGTCAAAGCAGGTGAATGGGAGTTGATTTAATTATAAAGTAATTTATGAATAAGAGCAAGGTAAAAAGCAGAGTGTTTATAGGATAATACCGTTTTTTTAAACAAAATACACGGTATATAAACTTTAATCCGAAAGGTGAAAAAGGTATACTTAAGTACATTCTAGTGTAGTCTGGTGAAATCAGCCTGGACTGCATCAAATGAAAACTTTTTAGGAGGAAGTAATATGAAAAAGAAAATCGCATTATTATTCGTTGGTGTTATGGCAGCTTTTAGTCTGATGGCTTGTTCTGATTCAAGAGAAACCGGCAGCGCAGATGGAAGTAAAACAACAACAGAAGCAGAAAGCAGTGCAGCAGATGGAACAACAGAAGCTGCAAAGACGTCAAGTACAGGGGAAGCTGTTACGCTCCGCATATCATGGTGGGGTAATCAGCTGAGAAATGAAAGAACGGATGCGATGCTGAAAGCTTACACAGCAGAAAATTCAAATGTAACATTCAAGAACGAATTTACAGAGTGGGACAGTTATTGGGATAAACTTGCTACTCAAACAGCTGGAAATGAACTTCCGGATATTATCCAGATGGATTATAAGTACTTAGCACAGTATGCGAATAATGGATTACTGGCAGACTTATCACCTTATATTGAGGATGGCACCTTGGATTTAAGTGCTGCATCAGAAGATATTGTTGCAGCAGGTTCCGTAGATGGCAAAGTACAAGCACTTTGTATTGGAGTCAATGCACCCGCTTTAGTTTATAACAAAGCAATTGCAGAAGAAGCCGGCGTTACGATCAAAGACAATATGACAATGGATGAATTTGTAGAAGTTTCAAAGACAATATATGAAAAAACAGGCGTACAAACAAATATAGCATACGGAAATGGTGATAACTTCATTGAATACTTTGCAAGAAGTGCGGGCTATGTTCTGTTTGAAGAAGGTCAGTTAGGAACACCGGATGATTCTGTATTTCTAGATTTCTTTCATATGTACAAGCAGGCAATTGAAGAAGGATGGCATGTTGACCCAAGTTTATTCGTAGAAATCACACCTGGTTCAATTGAAACGGATCCACTGGTAAGTGGAAAATCATGGGCATTCTTTGCATATTCAAATCAAATCAGTGCAATAAGCTCAGCAGCACCTGATTTGGACTATGGAATCACTACATGGCCGGCAGATAATGCCAAAGCAGCAAATTACCTGAAACCAGGTCAATTCTTTTCTATTTCAACAGGTTGTGAAAACATAGAAGAGGCTGTGAAAGTCCTTAACTTTGTTACAAATTCTGTAGAAGCAAATGAGATTTTATTAGCAGAAAGAGGTATTCCAATCTCTTCCGTAGTTGCAGAAGAGATCAAACCATTAATTGCAGAGGCGGATCAGGCAGCGTTTGGTTATGTAAATAATGTCGTTACAGAAAACTCATCGCCAGTAAATCCTGCTTCAGCAGAAGGTTCAGGAGAAATCCAGGCCTTGTTAAATAGTCTGGTGGAAGAAGTTTGTTATGGACAGAAGACACCTGAGGCAGCAGCGGCAGAAATATTTACAAAAGGAAACGAAATTCTAGCTTCGAAAGTTGCCGAATAACGCAGTGAGCATTTGCTTTCACCTGATAAGGTAGCGACGATTGATACTATTAGGAGGCAATTATGAAATCTGATAAAAAAGAAGTTAAGAAGGTATCACCTCAAGTGAGCCATCGGCGAGCTAAATTAACTTTGTGGCAGAAATTAAACAGGCAAAGTACAGCGGGATTCGTATGTGTGTTTCCATTTACATTTGGTTTCTTCGCATTTACGTTAATACCGGTAATTATGTCTTTATATTATTCGTTTACTATATTTGATACGTTATCTGCACCCAAATTTATTGGTCTGCAAAATTATATTACATTATTCTCAAATGACGCTAGATTTTTAAAATCATTAGGGGTAACATTCTTCTTTACATTTACAAGTGTACCACTACGTCTGGTTTTCGCACTATTTGTTGCTATGATTTTAGTAAAAGCTACAAAAATAAGTGCTATTTATAGAGCGGTATACTACTTGCCATCTATTATTGGCGGCTCTGTAGCAGTGGCTATCTTGTGGAAGCGAATGTTTGCTACAGATGGTGTGCTTAATACTATACTAAATAGTTTTTTTGGATTGTTTGGTATTGACTCCAGCTTCGATTATGCCTGGCTTGGAAGCACCAATACCGCAATATGGACACTGGTTATTTTGGCAGTCTGGCAGTTTGGATCTTCCATGCTTATATTTTTATCAGCAATCAAACAGATACCAACTTCTTACTATGAAGCAGCAGATGTGGATGGTACTTCAAAGTATAGACAATTTTTTAGTATTACATTACCTCTACTGACACCGACAGTTTTCTTTAACCTGATTATGCAGATGATAAATGGATTTTTGGCATTTACCCAGTGTTATATTATTACACAAGGAAAACCGCTGGATTCCACATTATTCTATACAGTATATATGTATGAGAAATCGTTTAAAGATTATGCGATGGGTTATGGTTCGGCAATGGCATGGATTATGCTTATTATAATTGGGGTAATTACATTACTCTTATTTAAAACTAAGAAATTCTGGGTTGTAGGTGAAGGAGAACAATAATTATGAAAAAGAAGAAAACAATTGGACGTATTATATATCACGTTTTGGTAAGTGCTTTTGGATTTTTGATGGTTTATCCTTTGCTTTGGATGGTTATGAGTTCATTTAAGGAATCAAATACCATTTTTAGAACGGCATCCTCTTTAATACCAGAAAAATTTACATTTGCAAACTATGCGACTGGCTGGAGAGGATTTACAGGAATTACATTTGCTACCTTCTTTAAAAACTCAATGGTTATATCAGTAATTGCAACGATAGGTTCGGTATTTTCATCAGCTATCGTAGCATATGGATTTACGAGAAGTAAGTTTAAAGGCAGAGGATTCTTATTTACATGTATGTTGGTTTCTATGATGTTACCTTTTCAGGTAATTATGATTCCTCAGTTTATATGGTTTAAGCAACTGGGGTGGGTAGGCACTTACTTGCCTCTGATTGCGCCATATTTCTTTGGACAGGGATTCTTTATCTTTATGATTATGGGATTCATGGAGGGCATTCCAACGGAGCTTGATGAAGCTGCAAAAATTGATGGTTGTTCTTACTATGGTATATTTGGACGAATTATGTTACCGCTTATAGTGCCTTCTATGGTAACTGCCGGTATCTTCTCCTTTATGTGGAGATGGGATGATTTCCTTGCAGCATTGCTGTATATTAGTGATCCTGTTAAATATCCAATTAGTATTGCACTTAAGCTATTCAGTGATCCGGGTTCAACGTCAGACTATGGAGCAATGTTCGCTATGGCGACAGTATCTATTGTACCGGCAGTGTTAATCTTTATCTTCTTCCAGAAATATCTGGTAGATGGAATTGCTAATACAGGACTTAAAGGGTAAGAATATTTAAAATACATATTTGTAACAAAGGCCGTCTGACATTTCATGTTGGCGGCTTTTGGTTTGTTCGCATGAAATCTCGTCCGTCTTCGAATACATAAGGCTGAACTGTTACAAGGAAAAAAAGGAAAATAATTATTTGGCGTGACAAAGTATAAATAGTTTAGTACAATAGGAAGGTATGGAAATTTTTTATCTTGATTTAAGCGTTAGCAGAGCGGGTAGATGGGAGTTAAGATGTATATTATAGTAGGTTTGGGAAATCCCACATTCCAATATGCAAAGACACGGCATAATGTGGGGTTTGATGCAATAGACGAAATAGCAGATATGTATAATATAGATGTAAGTGAAAAAAATCATAAAGCACTTTATGGAAAAGGTGTTATTGAAGACAAAAAAGTTATTTTGGCAAAACCACAAACTTATATGAACTTAAGTGGTGAAAGTGTAAGGGCTCTCATAGACTTTTATAAGATAGATGAAGAAAATGAACTATTGGTTCTCTATGATGATATCAGTCTGGAACCTGGACAGCTGCGCATACGCAAAAAAGGCAGTGCAGGTGGCCATAATGGAATTAAGAGCATCATTGCTCATTTGGGACATAATGTATTTGGGCGCATTAAGATAGGTATTGGCGAAAAACCAAAGAGATATGATCTGGCGGAATATGTTCTGGGGCATTTTTCCCAGGATGAAAGAGTACTGATTGAAAAGGCACTGGAGAGAACGGCAGGTGCTGCAAGAGAAATTATCAAGGGTGATATTGATGGCGCAATGAATATTTATAATAGGAAGATGTAAGACCTGGGTAAATAGTTAGTCAATGCGGGAGTTCTATTTGGTCAGATGGAGGTTGTTAACGTGAGGTCATTTACCAATCCAGTAAAGACAATGAGAGAATTTGAGGAAATAGTAAGCAAAAGAAGCAGTAATCGTGGGCTTATACAGGTTTCAGGGTGTATAGATTCGGGGAAGGCTCATATGATATTTTCTCTCGGCGAAGGTATTAAGAATAAGATTATTGTTACGTATAATGAGTTAAAGGCAAAAGAAATCCATGAAGATTATAAATTTTTTGATAAAGAGGTATTGTTATATCCGGGAAAAGATTTGATTTTCTACAGTGCAGATATTCATGGTAATCTCATTGTGCAGCAGAGGATGGAAGTGTTAAAGACCATTTTGGAGAATAAAGGCGTTACCATAATCACCACAATTGATGGATGTATGGAGCATATTGTTCCCCTGACCTCTCTGGCAGAGAGCATTATGACTATAAAAAATGACAGTGTAATTGACATAGATAAACTTAAAAATGAATTGATTAGTATGGGTTATGAGCGAGGTGTGCAGGCGGAGGTTCCTGGGCAGTTCGCCATTCGTGGTGGTATTATTGATGTATTTCCACTTACTTCGGAGGTGCCGTTTCGTATTGAATTATGGGGGGATGAGGTGGAATCAATAAGGAGCTTCGATAGAGCGAGCCAAAGGTCTATTGAGAATTTGGAGGAGATTATAATCTATCCAGCTTCTGAATTTATACTTACACAGTCCCGGAAAGAAAATGGTATCAGAAGACTGAAGAAAGATGGAGAGAGCAGTTACCAGAAGCTTTTCGAGAATAGGAAGACCGAGGAGGCTGCCAGAATAAAAAACGCCGTAGATGAATTTGTTGAAAAAATGGAAACTTTTAATGCGGATGTGGGGATAGATACCTTTATTCGATATTTTTATGAGGAAACGGTTAGTTTTCTGGATTATTTTGAATCTGGGGAATCCATCCTCTTTATTGATGAACCATACAGGTTGTCAGAAAGTGCGCAGGTAAAAGAAAAAGAATTTCAGGAAAGCATGATTCACAGGCTGGAAAAGGGGTATGTACTTCCGGGTCAGGCGGATATTCTCTACCCGTACAAGCAGATTGTTTCAAAATGTAATAGAATGAATTGTATTGGTCTTTGCACTTTGGAGCAAAAGCAGAATGAATGGAATATTAACGAGAAATATAGTATGAATGTAAAAACGGTAACCCCCTATAATAACAGTTTTGAATTACTTGTAAAAGATTTGGAAAAGTGGAAGAGGATCGGATATAGGACGATTCTACTATCTGGGTCCAGAGCAAGAGCGGCAAGACTTGCTGAAGATTTGCAGGAATATCATCTGAATAGTTTTTACACAGATGATTACAACCGTGAAGTGAATAGTGGGGAAATAATGGTGACCTATGGCCATACCCACAGAGGGTATGAATATCCTCTGATAAAATTTGTTGTGATATCAGAAGGGGATATTTTTGGGAGTGAAAAAAAGAAGAAAAAGAAGCGTAGGGTATATGAAGGGCAGAAAATTCAAAGTTTTTCCGAATTAAGCGTCGGAGATTATGTAGTTCATGAAAATCATGGGCTTGGTATATATAAAGGGATTGAAAAGGTTGAAGTAGAGCAGGTTGTTAAAGATTATATAAAGATTGAGTATGGCAATGGCGGAAATTTGTATATTTTAGCCACGCAGTTGGACTTGATTCAAAAATATGCGGGATCTGATGCGAAGAAACCAAAGCTCAATAAGTTGGGTTCTCAAGAGTGGAGGAAGACGAAATCCAGGGTGCGAGGTGCGGTAAAGGATGTTGCAAAAGAATTAGTGGAGTTATATGCAAAAAGACAGGGGAAAACAGGATTCACATATGGAGCGGATACTGTATGGCAGGCTGAGTTTGAAGAAATGTTTCCATTTGAGGAGACAGAAGACCAGTTATTAGCGATTGAAGCTACAAAAAAGGATATGGAAAGTCAAAAGATTATGGATAGACTTATCTGTGGAGATGTAGGGTATGGAAAGACAGAGATAGCCATAAGAGCCGCATTTAAAGCAGTGCAGGATGGAAAGCAGGTGGTTTATCTTGTTCCTACTACAATTTTGGCACAGCAGCATTATAATACCTTTGTGCAGAGGATGAAGGATTATCCGGTTTATATCGAGCTGTTAAGTAGGTTCAAGTCGCCTGCAGAGCAGAGGAAGACCATTCAGAATTTGAAAAAAGGAATGACGGATATTGTAATTGGTACGCACAGGCTTTTATCAAATGACGTTTCGTTTCGAGACTTGGGTTTACTTGTGGTGGATGAGGAGCAGAGATTCGGAGTAAGTCACAAAGAGAAGATAAAGCGTCTGAGGGAAAATGTGGATGTACTAACTTTGACTGCAACGCCGATTCCAAGAACATTACACATGAGTCTAATTGGAATCAGGGATATGAGCGTATTAGAAGAACCTCCATTGGAGCGTATGCCTATACAGACCTATGTTTTGGAATTCAATGAAGAAATGGTTCGGGAAGCTATCTGCAGAGAGCTTGCTAGACAAGGTCAGGTATATTATGTGTATAACAGAGTGAATAGTATAGATGAAATTGCTAATAATATAGCAAAATTGGTTCCTGAAGCAACGGTTGCCTTTGCCCATGGACAGATGCGAGAGCATGAATTGGAACGGATTATGTATGAATTTATTAATCGAGAAATTGATGTTTTGGTTTCAACTACCATTATAGAAACAGGACTGGATATTTCGAATGTAAATACTATGATTATCCATGATGCAGATAACCTTGGGCTTTCTCAATTGTATCAGCTCAGGGGGCGCGTCGGGCGTTCCAACCGAACCTCCTATGCGTTTCTCATGTACAGGCGTAATAAGATGCTAAAAGAAGTGGCGGAAAAACGATTGCAGGCAATTAAAGAGTTTACAGAGCTTGGTTCTGGGTTTAAAATAGCCATGAAGGATTTGGAAATCCGTGGTGCAGGAAATTTACTTGGTTCTCAGCAGCATGGTCACATGGAAGCGGTAGGGTATGATTTGTACTGCAAAATGTTAAATGAAGCGGTGAAGCAGTTAAAAGGGCAGAACGTGGAAGAAGATTTTAGCACTACGATTGACATTGATATTGATGCATTTATACCAGAGTGGTATGTGCGCAGTGAATTTCAAAAGCTTGATATTTATAAACGAATTGCAGGCATTGAGAATCAAGAGGAATATGATGATATGTTAGAAGAGTTAATGGATCGTTTTGGAGAACCGCCAAAATCGGTGCAGAATCTTCTGTTTATAGCAAATTTGAAGTCGATAGCGCATGGTTTGTATTTTAGGGAAATTAAGCAAAAGGGAAAATATTTAAAAATGGTATTGTATGAAAAGGCAAATATTAATATTAACAAGATTCCTGCGCTGCTAAATAAATATGTTCCAGATTTGACATTTAATATAGAAACAAATCCTTTTTTTACATTTTATATTCATAATAAAAATAGTAAAGATAATAAAGAAGTGTTACTGGGGATTGGTACTCTTTTAGAGGATATGAAAGGGATTTTGCTGGGGGATAAGGTGTGAAAGATTAGTTAAGTAAGATAATTATCTTGCCCACTTTGGGAAAAAGATATATAATAGTACAAGCAGAATTTTTAATTTAGGAGGATCAAATGAAAAAAACAGGGAAAAAGGCCATTATGTTAATGGTTATGGTTTGTGCATTTGGGCTGTTTAGCATGGGCTGTAGTGTAACAGGGAATGAAGTGGTGGCTACTTTAGATGGTGAAGATGTGAAAATGGATATCGTAAATTTATATCTAAGAATAGATCAGGCAAATAAAGAGTCCAGTTATGGCGCTATGTTCGGGGATAGTCTATGGACAATGGATTTATATGGTTCCGGATATACTTTTGAAGCAACTACTAAGAGCCAGCTTATGGAAAATCTTCAAATTAAGCTTCTATCTGAGAGATATGCATCTGATTATGGTGTGGAGTTAACGGACGTTGAGATTGCGAATATTGATGAGACGACGGCAGCATTTTTGGCAGCGAATGATAAAGATACGCTTAGCGATTTGACTGCTACCCAGTCTTCGGTGAGCAGACTTTTAACATTAATGACATATGAACGTAAAGTGTATAATACGATTACCGCTACAGTGGATACACAAGTGGATGAAGCTGAGATAGCGCAGACAACTATTAATTATGTATTAATATCAACAGCAGATACGACGGATGCGGATGGCAATACA
>Ga0153997_1000020_pt1 | contig 54865 bp, 54 predicted proteins | sample TSNC081MetaG_FD_104750 | JGI IMG/M metagenome (GOLD analysis project Ga0153997, IMG submission 104750) | Attine ant fungus gardens microbial communities from North Carolina, USA - TSNC081 MetaG | ecosystem: Host-associated > Fungi > Mycelium > Unclassified | place: USA: North Carolina, Lumber...
CGCCGCATAGGCTCCTACGATAAACTGGCCGGAGGCACCGATGTTAAAAAGGCCGGTACGGTTAGCAAACCCCACCGAGAGACCGGTCATGATGATCGGTGTCGCATAATACAGGACTTGTCCCATACTCTTCATGTCCGACACGCCGCCCGTCAGAATGGCTCCAAAGGCTCCTACTGCCTGGGAAGAATCGCTGATCAGGAGGATCACAAATCCCACCAGAAGACCTACAAGGATCGCGATTAACGAAGATAACACATTCGCGGAGGAATCCGTTCTTAAAAATTTTTTAAGCTGTCCCATTATGCGCTCCCCCCTTTCGCCGATCCTGCCATATACAATCCCAGATCCTGATAGGTCACTTCCTTAGGATTCACATCGGCTACAATTTTTCCTTCGTAGATCACCAGAATCCGGTCACTGACATTCATAACTTCGTCCAACTCCAGAGACATCAGAAGCACGGCTTTTCCTTTGGTGCGCTCTTCCACAAGCTGCCGGTGAATGTACTCAATTGCACCCACATCCAGTCCACGGGTCGGCTGAACGGCGATCAGCAGTTCCGGATCCCGGTCAATTTCCCGCGCGACAATGGCCTTTTGCTGATTCCCTCCCGACATGCTGCGGGTAATGGTCTTCGCCCCTTGCCCGCTGCGAATATCAAAGCGCTCAATCTGCTCGCCCGCATACCGGTAAACTTCATCGTATTTCAGAAATCCTCCCCGCTGGAAGCGGGAGGTAAAGTAACTCTGCAAAACGAGGTTATAGGCCAAATTATAGTCTAACACCAGTCCATGCTTATGCCGGTCTTCCGGAATATGGGCCATCCCGGCCACTCCACGCTTGCGAATACTCTCTCCGGTGATGTCTCTTCCATTCAGCTGAATGCTGCCGGAGTCCGCCGGAATCATGCCTGTCAGTGCGTAGACCAGCTCGCTCTGCCCATTGCCGTCGATTCCCGCGATGCAGACAATTTCTCCGGCCCGCACCTGAAAAGTAACATCTTCTATCAGATTTTTATGGGAAGTCTTACTCGCCACCGTAAGTCCCTTGGTTTCTAGAATCACTTTACCCGGCTGCACCTCCGGTTTTTCAACCATCAGACTGACTTTCCTGCCCACCATCATCTCGGAAAGTTCCTCCTTAGAGGTGACCGGTACACGAACCGTGCCAATATAGCGGCCTTTCCGCAGAACGGAACAGCGGTCTGCCGCCGCCTTAATCTCATTTAGCTTATGGGTAATGAAAAGGATTGACTTACCTTCTGCCGCAAGCCCCTTCATAATCTTGATCAGTTCTTCGATCTCCTGGGGTGTCAGCACCGCCGTCGGTTCATCAAAGATCAGGATTTCATTCTCCCGGTACAGCATTTTTAAGATCTCCACACGCTGCTGCATTCCCACCGTTATGTCCGAAATCAGCGCGTCCGGATTCACTTCCAGTCCATATTGGCTGGAAAGCTCCACGACACGCTTTTTAGCATCTTCCATCTTTAATAGTCCATTCTGCGTGGTTTCCACACCCAGAACAATGTTTTCTAATACAGTAAAGTTATGTACCAGCTTAAAATGCTGGTGCACCATGCCGATTCCAAGTCTGGTAGCATCATTCGGCCCCTGAATCTTCACCGGCTTCCCGTTCTTCTTAATCACGCCCTTTTCCGGCTGGTACAGGCCGAACAGTACGCTCATCAGCGTGGACTTGCCTGCTCCGTTCTCTCCCAAAAGTGCATGTATTTCTCCCTTTTTTAACTGAAGGGTGATATCATCATTTGCAATAATACCAGGAAATTCCTTCGTAATATTACACATTTCAATAATGTATTCCAACCGCCTCACCTCCGCGTCGCTATCATTTGCCGGAATGTCCCTTAATAATACAGAGAAAGATCTAGTGTAGAGTACCGTTTGATACGTATAAATACACTAGATCCTTCGCTCTGCTCAGGATGACACACCCATTTGCTTCTACATCCTTTTTGAAGTGATTTTCGTTTATTTCACTTCCGTAATCTTGGCAATTTCTAACGGAAGCCCGGACGGGGAACCGCCTTCAGCCAACTCTGTGGTCAGTGTAATGCTCTTCTCTACCAGCTTCTGATAGATAGCATCATAATCTGCCTGAGAGAAGGTTTCGAACTTAGAAGTATCCATCGGAAGGCCTACGCCATCATTATCTGCTGCCAGTACCAGGGTCTTACCACCAGGGAAAGTACCGGCATAGTAATCGACCAGGCAGCTGTATACGGAAGTGCTCAGTCCCTTCATAGAAGAGGTAATAACGGTCTCAGACTCAGAAGACTGGTCTACATCCACGCCAATTACCTTCGTACCGGCCTGCTCTGCCGCTGCCATTACGGAGTTACCAACCGCGCCGCCGCAGGCGAAGATCACTTCCACACCATCATTGTACCAGGAAGCCGCTAATGCCTGTGCCTCCGGAGATGCTGCAAAGGCGCCGGTATAATGGTAGTTGATCGTAATGGATCCTGCCGCCAGTCCCAGCTCTTTCGCCGCGTACTCCGCGCCTTCCGCAAAGCCGTAACCAAATTTTACAACTGCCGGTACTGCCATCCCGCCGACGAATCCCAGCTTCGTGTTACCATCTTTTACGGCTGCATAACCTGCCAGGAAACCGGCCTCGTTCTCAGCATAGGTTACGGCTACGGTGTTGTCCGCGGTCAGGTAGTCGCTGTAGTCCGCACTGTGAGGCTCGCCATCCACCAGGATGAAATGTACCTCCGGGTAACGAGTCTGTGCTTCGTAGATCGGAGCCTCAAACAGGAATCCAGGAGTTACAATTACCTTCGCGCCACCCTTTACTGCCAGATCAATACCTGCCAGATAAGCGTCGTCACTCTGTTCGGTAGGCTGATAGTATTTGTGGGTAATTCCGTTCTCTTCGGCGTACTGCACCAGGCCTTCCCAAGCGCCCTGGTTAAAGGACTTGTCATCAATTGTCCCCAAATCCGTGATCAGGGCCAATTCATACGTGTCTCCTGCTGTTGCCGCTTTAGTGGTTTCTGCAGCGGGAGCCGCGGTGGTTTCCCCTCCCTGACTCTCGTCTGCCGTGGTCGCGGCAGGTGTGGTCTCGTTCGATGTCCCCCCGCAAGCTGTCAGGGATAATCCCAGAACCGCCGCCAGTAGTAAAGCTACCATTTTTTTCATATTTGTCCTCCTATTTTGTTCTTATTTTACCCTGCATTTAGCAGGGTTCGGAACCATTCGTCAAGTGAGGTTTGCCGGACCGAAGCCCTCCGGAAGTAACTCACGCAGGGTAAAAGCCCGGTACTCCTCTTCTCCGGCCGCTACCAAGACACGGAAGCGATCCGGATCACAAAACTCCATCATAACCTGTCTGCAGACACCGCAGGGGAATGCATAGCCGGTTTCGCCGTCTCTGGGCCAGCCCGCCACAGCAATCGCGGCAAACTCCCGCTCTCCCTTCGATACTGCCTTAAAAAACGCCGTCCGCTCGGCACAGTTTGTGGGCGTATATGCCGCATTCTCAATGTTACATCCTGCATACACCCTGCCGCTCTCCGTTAATAATGCCGCTCCTACCATAAAGCCGGAATAGGGGGAATAGGAGCATTCCCGCGCCGCAAGTGCTGCCCGGATCAGTTCTCTGTCACTCATGGTATCCCCTCCTTTAATAGCCGGCAGCCGCCTCTCCTACCAAAAGCTTAATGGCAGAGCTGGTACCCAGGCGGTCACATCCCGCCTCCAGGAAATCCACCATGTCCTGTCGGCTGCGGATGCCTCCTGCGGCCTTGATCTTCACGTCGGGCCCAATATGCTGCCTGAACAAAAGAATATCTTCCATAAAGGCTCCGGCAGTGCCAAAGCCCGTCGAGGTCTTAATATAATCGGCGCCACCCTCGGTTACGCACTTGAAAAGCGCGATTTTCTCTTCCTCCATGAGGAAGCATGTCTCAATGATTACCTTTAGGATCCGGCCGCCTGCTGCCTTCTTCAACGTGCGGATCTCTTCCGTAATCCGGTTATAGTCCCTGTTCTTCACGTCACCTATGTTAATGACCATATCTACTTCGGAGGCTCCATCCGCGATGGCCGACTCCACCTCCGCCTGCTTCGCCTGCACGACGCTGTATCCCAGTGGAAAGCCTACCACCGTGCAAATGTTCAGCAGGGGAAATTCCTGGGCGATCCGATAAATATACGAAGGGGGAACACAAACGGATGCTGTCTTGTAATAGATCGCTTCTTCACACAGTAGGCGAATCTCTTCCCATGACGCAGCCGCCTTCAGAAACGTATGGTCTACATGGGATAATATCTGTGAATTCTCCATTCCTTACCCTCCACAATGATAAAGTGAAACCGCTAATATTCCGATCTGGTTTGTTATGCTTATATGCTAACATATTGCTCATGCTTTGTCAAATCAATAATGTTACTATTTTTACATTTTACTTGCTTTTTCTCATAATACTGTGATTATAGGATCATTATTAAGGTTTTTCACGTTCTCTCTTTACAATTTCGACAAATACTGCTACAATGTTATCACGAATGACAAGAAAGGCGGTTATTATGAGCAAAAAGGATGACCGCATAGAGCGGCTAATCAAAATTCTGCGCCTGCGCGGCTATGTTTCTATCAAAGAACTGTCCCGATTATTGAATGTCTCCGAGATGACCGTCCGACGTGATCTTAGGATCCTCGAAGCGAATAAGATTGCAGAGAACATAGACGGCACCACCGTATACAATCCTGCGCATCTGGGGATCGGCAGCCAGACCAGCTACAATCTATCATCCGAGGCAGACAAACAGAACCGCCAGAAAGATCGGATCGGGAAATATGCCGCCGGCATGGTGGCCCCAAACGATATCATTGTCATTGACACCGGCAGCACCACGGAGCGCCTGGCCTCCTATCTGCCGACCGGCCAGGATATTACCGTGCTTTGTTACAATGTTAACATTTTGATGGAGATCCGGCGCATTCCCGGTATTAAGATCATCTTCTCCGGAGGATATTACCATCCGAATACACAGATGTTCAGCAGCGAAGAAGGCATACAGTTTATTAAGGGCATCCGGGCACAGAAGGTCTTCGTCTCTGCAGCCGGAATCCATACCCAGCTGGGTGTAACCTGCGCCAACGGTTACGAAGTCCCCACTAAGAAGGCGATCCTGGGCTCCAGCATCCAGAAGATTCTCGTGGCCGATTCCAGTAAATTCGGGAAAGTACGCTCTGCATATTTTTGTAATTTAGATGAGATAAACGATGTAGTGACCGATGACGGTCTCTCAGAAGAGTGGCGTAAGACTCTCACCGACATGGGCATCCGGCTTCATATTGTGGCAGTGGATGAATCCTATGAGATCGTGTAATGCTCTGAACTTTAGGAACAGTACCAAAAAAGCAGTGAAAGAGGAGTCCTTCCGACTCGCCTTTCACTGCTTTTCGATTGGTTGAATAGACAATCCTTTTCGCTATTTCGTGCTTTTCTTTGCCTTCCTCTTCGTGTATACGTCAAATCCCACCGCTAAAATCAGGACCACTCCCTTAACCATGGACTGCCAGGCGGAATCCAGATTCATCAGACTCATTCCATTGGTAATGCTGGCCATCATTAATGCGCCTAATAGTGCGCCGGCTACCCGTCCTGTTCCTCCGGACATGCTGGTTCCTCCGATAATCGCTGCAGCAATGGCATCCAACTCCAAGTTGGCTCCCGAAGAAGGGGAAGCCGCCCCCAGCCGGGCGCTTAGAAGCACACCAGCGATACCGGCCAGCAACCCATTCAAAGCATAGATATACATTTTGATCCGCTTCACATGAATTCCGGCATATCTTGCCGCCGTTGCGTTTCCTCCAATCGCATAGATCTTTCTTCCAAAGGTGGTTTTCTCCGCTATATACATGAACAAAACAGTTAAAAGCAACATAATTACCACCGGCACTGCCACACCATTGTATGTATTAAAAATCCCTACCACACCTGCCAGAAGTATAGCCATTATCCCCCATTTTGCAAAAATTGCCAGCGTACTTTCCGCCGCCAAATGATTGGACAGCCGGTCACGTCTCTTTTTCAATAAGAACCACAGATAAACTGCCAGCGCAACCAGCACTGCTACCATCCCCAAAGTCTTTGACAAATACGCCTGCCCAATCTGGACATAGTCTGGATTCAGGGATGAGATTGTGGTTCCCTTTCCGACCCCCAGAGTAGCGCCGCTTAAAATCATAGACCCGCCCAATGTCACAATGAAAGGCGGCATATCCGTATAAGCAATGATTCCTCCCTGGATCAGTCCAGCCAAAAATCCGATGGCCAGGGCTGCCAGTACACAAACCGGAGTAGAAAGGCCCAGGCGCCGCATCATGAGGGCGGCAATCAGGCTACAGAAACCAAGCAGCGATCCCACTGACAGATCAATGCCTCCGGAAATAATGACCAGTACCGCCCCAATCCCCAGAACTCCCACCACTGCCATCTGCCTCGACAAATTCGATAAATTTCGGGCACTGATGAAGCTGGTGGAAAAACTGGAGAACTGATCACTGGTAAAGAAAGTGAATACCAGCCAGATCAATAGAAGAATACATACCATTGTGTATGTTTTTATATCGAATTTTCCACCCAAAGACAGGTTTCGTTTTTCCTTTTCCATGTCTACTCGCTCCTCCCTGTCGCCGCATGCATCAGTTTCTCCGGTGTCGCCTCGCTGATTGCAAATTCCCCGCTGATCCTTCCATTATACATCGTGAGAATCCGATCGCTCATCCCCAGGATTTCTTCCATATCCGAAGAGATCATGATGACCGTCACGCCTTCTTCAATCAGCTGATTCATAATCGTATAAATTTCGTATTTTGCCCCTACGTCAATACCACGAGTCGGCTCATCCAATATAATAATGGCTGGATGGTTCAGCAGTGCTTTCTCCAATACCACCTTCTGCTGGTTACCGCCTGACAACGTTCCCACCATTACTTCCGCATTGTTTGCGCGTACCCTAAGTTTCCTGGACAGCTCCGTGGTCTCCGCTATTTCCTTACTTTCGTTTAGGATTCCAAGTCTGGAAAAATCCTTCAGAGACGCCAGCGTTGCATTTTCCTTAATGGACATAAGCAGATTCAAGCCGTATCGCTTGCGATCCTCGCTCACCAGGAAGATCCCATTATTCAGTGCATCCAAAGGCGTCTTTATATGAACCGGCTTGGAACGAAGGTTCACACTACCTACGGCTTTCCCATTATAAACTCCATATATACTAGAGAAAAGCTCTGTGCGGCCAGCCCCAACCAAACCGCAGAATCCCAAAATTTCACCGGCATAGGCCTTAAAGCTTACATTTTCAACCACATACTTATCTTTGATTTCCGGGTGCTCTACCGAATAGTTTTCTATCTCCAGCATCAGCTCCCTTTTATCGTGCTTTTCTCTGGGATAGAAGCTCTTCAGCTCCCGGCCTACCATCAGCTTCACCATATCCTCTCTGGGCATGTTTTCTTTAGGCCGGGTTTCGATGGAATGACCATCCCGTATAATTGTAATCGTATCTGCAATCCGCATCACCTCATCGAGGCGATGGGAGATATAAATACAAGTAATTCCATTGCTTCTCAGATCCTCCAGAATCTCCAGCAATACGTCTGCTTCCTTATCCGTCAGTGCAGCCGTAGGTTCATCCAGGATCAGCAGCTTCACATCTGTTGCCAGGGCTTTGGCGATCTCTACCATCTGCTGGTAGCCAATTCCCAGCGTCCCCACCAGAGCATCCGGATCAATCTTCTGCTCTGAATTGTTGTTCACACCAATCCGAACCAGCAACTCCTGTGTTTTCCTATGCATTTTTTCAAAATTCAGTTTTCCCCTCCGGTGTATGTACTTACCGAGAAAAATGTTTTCCCATACGCTTAGATCCGGGCATAAACTCAATTCCTGGTGAATGCAGGCAATTCCGGCCTGCTCTACTTCTGAAATCGTATGGAATCTGCGAATTTCTCCATCATAAAACAGCTCACCGGAATACGTCCCATATGGATGCACGCCGCATAAGACCTTAATTAAGGTGGACTTTCCCGCACCATTTTCTCCTACCAGGGCGTGAATTTCTCCGCGTTTTACCTGGAATGAAACATGATCCAAAGCCTGAACACCCGGAAAAGCCTTACTAATCGCATTCACCTGTAAAATGTGATCTTCCAAATATTATCCCTCCATTTTATTGTAAAGAAAGGGGCCGTCCCCTTTCGGTCTGGTACTGCCCCTTTTTACACATTTACTCACCATTAAACCTTATTGTTTGGAAGGCCACTGATCCTCCGGTATATTCGCATAGATCTCTGCCTCTGTGTGAAATCCATCGGCAATTACGGTGTCATACATATTCTCCTTTGTCACTATGTGAAAATCCGGAAAATAGGAAGGGATATCGCCGTAGCCATTATTCGTCGTGCCGTTTGATTCAGGCATCTGGCCCTGGGCCAGTGACAGAGCCGCATCCATGGCCAGCTTAGCCAGCTTGCTGACTGGTTTATATACGGTCATCGACTGGGTCCCCTCTACAATGCGCTGGCAGGCAGCCAGCTCCGCATCCTGTCCGGTAATCGGCACTGTTCCGGCCATTCCTTGCTCCTCCAGAGCTGCAATGGCTCCCTGGGACATTCCATCGTAGATACAAACAATCGCATCGATGGCATTCTGATTCGCAGTCAACGCAGATTCCGTATAACCCATCGCCACATCCGTATTAAAGCCTTCGCAATTATAATAGGCTATCACATTGATGGAGCCATCGTCGATATAAGGCTGCAGTACTTCATAAATCCCCTGTTTCTGGGCTGCCGTCGCATACCAGGTTGCATCACCGTTCAACACCAGGTAGTTACCCGAAGGAACCTGATCTACACAATACTGTGCATAGGTACGTCCGCATTCCACCAGATCAAAAGATACATAGAAATCAAGATCACAATCCAGCACCAGGGTATCATAAATCAGTACCTTTACATCGGCTTCATGGGCCATCTTTACGATTTCACTGGCGGTATATCCATTTACCGGATGCAGCACCAGAACATCAATCCCTTTGGCCACCAGATTCTCGCACTGGGACATTTGAGTCGCTTCGTCTCCGTCCGCCCCTTGTACATATAGGGTGAAGCCCTTCTCCTTCGCATAAGCCTCCATCAGTTCCTTTTCATACAGCAGGCGTTCCTGTGCCAGCTGACTGAAAGAAACCCCGACCTTGATATCCGCAATGCTCTTCTCACTGCCGCCGGCAGCATCCGTGCTGCCCTCTTCCGCTGTCGTAGTGTCTGCCGCTGTGGATCCCGCCGCTGTGGTATCTTTCGTGGAACCGGAGCAGCCGGCGAATAAACAAGACACCAGTAAAACCATGCACATCCAACTCATAAGTCTTTTCATAATGAACCTCCTCTTTATTTTATCCTTCCATTAAGTAACCAGGTACATCCTGAATCATCCTGCGGACTTCCTCTTCCGTAAATCCATGATTCAAATAATCATCCGCGATCACCTTTAGCGCATCCACCGGGCGCAGCATCTCCGGCTGCCCGGTATCCGAGACCAGAAAGAAGTGCTCCGGTCCCATTTCCCGCACATGGCCAAAAGCCCTCTCCGGATTGTAATCATTCACGTGGGAGTAGAACGTCTTCTCAATATAGACCCCCATATCCGCCAGACTCCGTATCATCCCCTTATCCATAAACGTAATCCCGTTATCCGGATGGGTAAGGATCATCTTGCGGTGTCCCATCTCTGCTCCTGCCTTACATAGGGCATAACTGTCCTTTGGGCTCATGTGGCCAGTCGCCAGACAAACCCCTGCCTGCTTCGTCATATCAATGATTTCATACACCTCCGGGATAAGCCTTCCCTCTGCGTTAAATATTGAAATTCCTTTGCCATTCGCCGGCTTCCTCATCCTTACGGCGGAGAACCAGTTGTCCGGATCACAATGCTCATAGGCGCCCCAGCCAAACATTAGCTCCATCCACTGTGAGCTATAGGTTGGAAACCAAATACATTTTGTTCCATAGGAGATGGCAAAGTCAACTGCTGCCGGATTAATTCCCCCCACCGGGGCATTCAGCGTCATGGAAGAATAGTATTTGCAGGATCCATATCCGTTTTTCTTTTCCATCTGGTTCACAAGGTAATCGCGAAAAATGGTGGCAAATTCCATGTTTTTAATGCAGACACCTTTTAGTCCGGCCTCCCTGGCCTCCGCTATAATCGTAAAATCATCCGGCTCAAAGCCCTCATTGCCAGGACCATAGGAAGGATTTCCATGCACATGGATATCGTAGGCTCCCACCAGCAGTTCCGCAGCCCGGCCTGATGCCGGTAAACGTTCTGCCCATTTCTTATCCATCTTTGCCTCCTTTCATTTTTTCACTATTTTTTCTTACTTTTACGGCTTAAAAACTCCTGTGACTGTTTGTGTAACGCACCGCTGTCTGCCACCCTCTGCGAAATGCTCTGGGAAACCAAATACAGATATTCCCGTTCCTTCTCCTGCAGACAATGTGCCATTTCCTTTGTGGCAGCCAGTCCGATTCTGGCTTTACCGGCCAGCAGCTCTGCCCAACACACCGCCGTTTCATATGCGCTTTCCGCTTCTGCTATCGCATTCACGACCCCCTCCCTGTATGCCTTCTCCGCGTCCAATTCCTCGGCGAACAGGATCATTTCCATTGCCCTGGAATACCCCACTAATTGCATTAGCCGCGGTACACCACCCATGCCCGGGAAGGAGTCAAAATCAATTTCCGTCAAAGCCAGCTTTCCATTCTTCCCCATGATCCGAAAATCGCAGGCTAAGGCAAGCTCAAATCCACCGCCCAGCGCCATTCCATCAATTGCCGCAATTGTCGGTATCGGCAGGGCTGCCAGGCGATCCGCGATCATGATCATCGTATGCATTTTTACCGATACATACGTGTTGCTGTTTAGAAAATCCAGCATATCATTGACGTCGGCGCCTGCACTAAAGCATTTTCCATCATGATACAGAAGTACCACTTTCAGTTCTTCATCCTTTTCTATCATTTCCAAAACATACAGCATTTCTTTCACCCATCTTTTGGTAATGATGTTTAAGGGAGGATGATTTAAGTGAATAAATCCGATTTGATTCTGCTTGTTATACTCAATAACATTGTTTTCTGCTTCCATCGTTACCTCCCTGTGAATTGTCCCCGAATCCCCATGGGGCCGTTTCCAAACAGCCGCCCATCCATCATTCTCAGGTCTTTTGCTATTTCAAGTTCAAATCCAATCTGGTCCAGTACGTCCACCTGCAGATCCAGGCCAGGTGCAATTTCGGATAAAATCAGCCCCTTCTCTCCCAGTCGGAAGACGGCCCGCTCGGTTATGTAGATGACCTCCTGCCCCCTGCGGTATGCATCCGCTCCATTAAAGGTGATTTCCGGAACCTCCGGAACCAGCTTCCGGAATCGTCCCTCCTGCAGGATCATAATCCGCTCATCTTCCACCTTCTCCTTCAGCCCCCCGGCTGTCAGAGTTCCGCAGAATACTACCTTTCGGGTATTTTGGCATATGTTCACAAACCCGCCGGTTCCTATTATCTTACCATTAAACTTATGTACATTCACATTTCCATGCCGGTCCAGTTCAGCAAAGCTCAAAAAGCAAATATCTAATCCGCCACCGTCATAAAAATCAAACTGGGAGGGCATATCCAGCATTGCGTGAAGATTCACACTGGCCCCAAAGAAAATTCCCTGTGCCGAAATCCCTCCGATCGGCCCGGTTTCTACTGTCAGCGTAAAAGTCTCTTCCACCCCCTCTTCTCTGGCAATGACTCCAATTCCATCCGCAATGCCCACACCGACATTGCCCACATCTCCAGGCGTAATCTCCATTAACGCTCTTCTGGCTACGACCTTTCGTTCATTTAGCGGCGTTATGCTCCGGTCCGAATCATCCACTGTATAATCTCCTGAAATAAACCGGTTGGTTACCGCTCCATACAGCTGGGGCTGGTCTTCTGACAGGACCAATACATCAATTAAATATCCCGGTATAACAATCTGCTTCGGATGCAGCGTCCGATTCTTCACCACTCTCTGAACCTGCGCGATCACAATCCCTCCATTATTGTGGGCTGCCAAGGCCATTGCCAGGTTATCCAGATGTGCCGCCTCATCCTCCATTGTAAGATACCCTTCTGTATCTGCGCTGGTTCCCCGCAGAATCGCCACATCCGGTGAAATGGCCGGATAAAAAAGGTACTCCTTTCCATTTCGGTTCTCCAGACGGATCAGCTCTTCTTTCGTTGCTTCATTCAGCCTCCCCCCCTGCTGTCTGGGATCCAGGAAGGTCCCCAGCCCGACGTGGGTCAAAATACCCGGCTGTCCGGCTGCCGCACTCCGGTAAAGCTGGCTCATAATTCCCATAGGAAAATTATAAGCTTCAATTTCATTTTTTTCTGCCATTTCTGCCAATCTCGGTGACTGCCCCCAATGTCCTCCGATAATCCGCCGGATGTGCCCCTGCTGTGCCAGTGGTGACATTCCCCGGTCTCCTCGATCCCCTAACCCTGCCGGATGATAATAGGTGAGATTCTTGGGCGAACCGCTCTCCGCATACCGTTTGGCAATAGCGTCAATTAAATCTGTGGGTTCCGCAATCCCTCCGCCGGTACCTCCGATTGCCACGATATCGCCATCCTTGATTTTTGCTGCTGCCTGTTCCGCGCTGAGAATGGGAATCTTGTTCTGCTTTTTGTTCGTTTTTATTCGTTTTCCCATCTGCATCCTCTTTTCCTGTATCCGATTTGCTTAAGCCCATTATATGGGAATCAATGTTTGCCGTCTAATATCTATTTTTATCTTACCACATCTGCAAAAATATATATATTTTCATGGATTATCTCTTCACAAAAAGTATATTTCTTAATATTTTTTCATTCTATTATTTTAATTTGATATATTTTCCAGTTATTTGCTCTTGTTTTATGTCAAAAATAATTTATAATAAAAAAATGGTATCTCTCATGATATATAACCATTTTCAAATGGAAAAGGAGACGTATATGCTATTACGGAACTTGCAGTATTTTAAACGAGTCGCCGAGCTGAACAGCGTTTCTCAGACAGCCAAAGAATTTCAGGTGGTGCAGTCCGCTGTCAGCAACCAGATCAAACGTCTGGAAATGGAATTGGGCACCCCCCTTTTCAAGCGGCAAAGCAGTAAGATCTTTCTGAATGAGAAGGGGAAAGCTGCTTATTCTTATAGCTGTGAAATTCTGGGTCTGATGAAGGATTTGAAACAGGAAATGGCCGACCGGACGAACCAATCCACAGCCGACCTGACCCTGTCCGTTGAAACGCTGCCGATTGCACTCCCCTATTTGATCCAGGATTTCAAAACCAAACATCCTGAAATCCGGATTCACCTCATCCAATACCTGAAAAATTTTTACTTCGAGAATCTGGGCTGTGATCTTTTGATCTTCGCCAGTGATTATCCACTAAAAGAAGAGAACGCCGTCACGATTTACAAAGAAGATATCTACCTGGCCGTATCCAAGGCACATCCTTTCGCCTCGCGAAAGAGCATTTCGCTGTCGGAGCTGGATAATCAGTCTTTCATTCAACGCACGGAGGCCTCGGGGTTTCGACGGATTACCGATAAGTTCTTTAACTCCGGTGTATTCCAGCCTTCCAGCTATATCTACTGCGATTATCCGCCTTTTATTAATGAACTGGTAGCCTCGAATATGGGGATCGCTTTTATCCCGAAGCTGACATGGCTGTTTTACCGGAATCCGGACATTGTCCTGCTAAATATTGAAAACAATGACATTTCTCATTATATTAATCTGACTTGGCGCAGACGTTCTTATGTCTCCCATGCCATGAAGCAGTTCCGGGAAAATGCAGAAAGTTTTTTTAAGAATCTCCCGATGACACAGGCAGATATTCAGAAAGGAAAAATCACATGGAATGGTCCCAATTGATGCAGTTTAAAAAGGTGGCCGAACTGGAACATATAACCCAGGCGTCTATCCAACTGAGGATCGCTCAGCCGGCCCTCAGCAAAACAATCCGAAAGCTGGAAGAGGAATTTGGACTTCTGCTCTTTGACCGTGTCAAGAAATCGATCGTGTTAAATGAAAATGGAAAAATCGTATACCAGTATGTTTGTCGAATTGAACAGGCTATAAGAGACATGAGGAAGGTCTGCGCGGACGTACAGGATCTGCATATCCAGATTTCCGTACTTTTTGAGACTACCCTGGGCTTTTTCCCCCGTCTGATCCAGTCCTTCCACCAGCAGTATCCTCATATCCATTTTAACCTTTGCATGGCCGGCTCCCGTGCCACGTCTGATAATTCCTCCGTTGACTTTGTGCTAACCGCTTCGCCTATGCTCGGCAAAGAGGAGGAAAATGCCGTCATTATTATGGAAGAGGCCTTGGTCCTGGCTGTTTCTAAGAACCACCATCTCAGCAAACGACCCCACATCGCCTTAAAAGAAGCTGCCAGGAAGCAGTTTATTACCCTTTCCGAAGGTACGCAGCTTTACCAGTCCTTTCTCTCCTATTGCCAAGCCGCGGGATTTCAGCCCAATATAGCCCTTAGCTGTAACGATTACCTTACCATGGAGGGCTTGATTGAAGGCAACTTTGGCGCAGCCATGGTTCCGGAGCAGAGCTGGGGATATCAAAATAATCCAAACCTGAATCTAATTCCCATATCAGAGCCAAACTGCCGGAATACCATTCGGCTTTGCTGGAAGAAGGATACCCTATTATCCCCCGCCTGCCGGCTGTTCCAGGAATATATCATCCATTATTGCAGAGAGAATCTGTGAGGCTGTGCCCTCGACAGAATGTATATTGCCGGAAACGCAGGAAAGGAGTGACGCCAATGCATCACTCCCTGCTTATCTTCTGTACGTTTAAGATCCTTTTGTAGATAATACGCACCACCATATGTATTTCTCTTTTGTTCGTACAAAGGGGTTATCTTCTGTACAGACAAAATTATACCTTTATTTGACACAACTGTCAAGTATTTTCTTTTATTTTATCACATTTTAAATATTATGTTCTTTCACTGGAACATTTTCGCAAAATATAGCCTATTAATGCTGAAATTGTCATGTGATTTCCGACAGAATTTTCTCCTCCTAATTAAGTATCGCCCATGTATTCCTTGGTACGTTTCAATGCGTGTCGGGCGTGCTCTTCATAACCGAGTTCATTTACTCGAACCCGATGCGGAATTTCCAATCCTCTCACCACATGCGGAATTTTCTCTATGATACTTTTTATATCAATAAAGCCTTCTCCCGGATATAAACGCTCTTCCCGTCCGGTATGGATCAGTGCCTCTTGATCCACCGGAATCTCCTTTCCGGCATCACATAAGTGCGCAAAATGAAACCACTCCCGCGGCAAGGATGCAAATTCTTCCAGATCCACCCGGGAACGATAGAAATGTAAGGTATCCACAACGACACCTGCATTCGTACACGAAGAGGCCAATAATAATTCTTTTACCGTTTTCATGTCTTTCACACTTGCCCAGGTAACAAATTCCACGCTAATGGTTTGATCATACTGCGCTGCCAGCTCACATAATTCACAAAACTTTTCTGTATAAAATGATTTATCATCGGTCCAGATATTGGTTAATACATGCCGAATTCCCAGTTCTGCCGCAGCTTCTAAGCATGGTTTATAATTCGAAATCGTTACCCCATCGAATATCTTTGCATTTTCGGTATCGTTGATGACAATCCCCGTTTCTTCCACTGCCCGCCTGATTTCCTTTAACAGGGTCTTGTCCTTTGCAATATCGTAAGGCTTTTCTCCCGTAAGACCCATGGGAATGGTTCGCAGGCTGACACAATCATATCCCGCTTTCGCCGCCACATGAATCATTTTCGGTGGCGGACAGCCAATATCTGTCAAGTGTACCAGGGAATATTTTACACCCATACTTCTCTCCTTATAATCGCCATAGGTGGCATGAACGCTATCATCAATACTGCCGGTCATATCCGTAGCTCTTCCGAAGCACGTTATAGCTACTATAGCAGATGCCTCTTCAAAAAACCAATGTCAGTATTGCATACCATCCATCACTTTTAAGCATACATCCCAATACTCACGGAGATATTTCTCTGCCATTAACCGGAAGCGGAGCGCACAAGTGCGCCCCGCCTGTAATAAACCGATAATCTTATTTGCCATATACTTCCTGCAAGCGAAGCAGATACTCGTACTTCTCCTTCGCATTGGCTTCGGCCTTCTGGAACAGTTCTTCTGCTCTTGCAGGGTTCTTCAGTACCAGAGAGGTGTAACGAATCTCGCCGCGGATGAAGTCCTGATAGCTCTCGGTCGGAGCCTTGCTATCCAGGCGGAACGGATTCTCACCATTCGCGGCCAGGCGGGGATCAAAGCGGAAGTTATGCCAGTAGCCGGCAGCTACTGCTTTCTTCTCTTCCGTCTGAGCCTTGCTCATACCTGCCTTAATTCCGTGTGTGATGCAGGGAGCGTATGCAATGATCAGAGACGGTCCGTTATAGCTCTCAGCCTCCACGAAAGCCTTAATGGTCTGGTTATAATCCGCGCCCATAGCCACCTGTGCCACGTATACATAGCCATAGCTCATAGCGATCGCCGCCAGATCCTTTTTCTTCACATCCTTACCGCCGGCCGCAAATTGCGCAACTGCACCCACGTTAGTAGCTTTGGACGCCTGTCCACCGGTATTGGAGTAAACCTCCGTATCGAATACCAGGATATTAATGTCACGTCCGGTGGCCAGTGCATGGTCTACGCCGCCGAAGCCGATATCGTAAGCCCATCCGTCACCGCCCAGAATCCACTGGGACTTCTTGCCAAGGAAATCCTGATCCTTCAGAATCGCCTTCGCTTCATCACATCCGCAAGCCGTCAGAGCCGCGATCAACTCCGTGGTAGCCGCTGCATTCTCGGTACCGTTATCATAGGTCTCTACATACTTCGCGATAGCCGTCTTGACATCTGCGTTATCTGTACTTTCCTGCAGAGCCTCCAGCCTCGCTCTAAGGCCTGCACGCAGCGTGGACTGTGCCAGCTCCATGCCCAGACCAAATTCCGCATTATCCTCAAACAGGGAGTTGGACCATGCAGGGCCCTGTCCCTTCTTATTCTTCGTGTAAGGCGTAGACGGTGAAGAATTACCCCAAATGGAGGAGCAGCCCGTAGCGTTGGCAATGAACATTCTGTCGCCGAACAGCTGGGTCATCAGCTTCGCGTAAGGAGTCTCGCCACAGCCTGCGCAGGCACCGGAGTATTCCAGCAGGGGCTGCTTGAACTGGCTTCCTTTAACCGTAGTCTCCTTAAACTTCGTCCACACTTCCGGCTTCTCCGGCAACGCCTGAGCCCACTCGAAGATCTCCTGCTGCTTTATATTCTCTTCCAGAGGGGTCATTTCCAAAGCCTTAGCCCCCTTCCTGCCGGGGCAGACATTGGCACAGGAACCGCATCCGGTACAATCCATCGCGGAAACCGTCATCGTAAACTTGTAACCGGGCATCCCGGTCATATCGACCATCTTCATGTCCGCCGGAGCCTTAGCAGCCTCTTCCCCGGTCAGAATAACCGGACGGATCACTGCGTGAGGGCAAACATAAGAGCAGAAATTACACTGGATGCAGTTCTCCGTCACCCAGCAGGGTACGTCGACCGCAATACCGCGCTTCTCGTAGGCAGCCGTCCCTGAAGGAGTCGTTCCGTCTACATACTCTGTGAAGGCAGATACAGGCAGGTTGTGGCCATTGTGGGCATTTACCTGCTTCTGCACGTTATTAACAAAGTCTACCGTATCCTGAAAGCCGCCGCTTACCTTCGTCAGCAGATCCTCATCACCGGCTGTCTTCCAGCTTGCAGGAACCTCAACCTTTACAAAGGCGCCGGCGCCGGCATCGATCGCGTCGTGGTTCATCTTAACAATCTTCTCGCCCTTGCGGCCATAAGACTTAGTAGCAGCTTCTTTCATATACTGAATTGCGTCATCCTTCGGGATTACGCCGGAGATTACGAAGAATGCAGACTGCAGGATCGTATTGATGCGTCCGCCCAGGCCAATTTCCTTACCGAGCTTAATACCGTCAATGGTGTAGAAATTGATATTATGATCTGCGATATAGCGCTTCATCTGTCCGGGCAGGTTAACCTCCAGGCCTTCCAGATCCCAGGAGCAGTTCAGCAGGAAGCTTCCGCCGTCTATCACTTCCTGTACCATGTCGTACTTGTTTACATAGGAAGGATTATGGCAGGCTGCAAAGTTCGTCTTAGAAATGAAGTAAGTAGATTTAATTGGATCCTTTCCGAAACGCAGGTGGGAAATCGTCAGGCCGCCGGATTTCTTGGAATCATATTCAAAGTATGCCTGTGCGTACATATCCGTATGGTCACCAATGATCTTAATGGAGTTCTTATTCGCGCCTACGGTGCCATCCGCACCCAGACCCCAGAACTTACAGGAGATTGTGGAAGCAGGTGTCGTAATCGGATCGTCACCGACCGCCAGAGACAGGTTCGTCACATCATCCACAATACCGATGGTGAACACCTTCTTCTCGGTGTTGTTAAATACGGCAATGATCTGTCCGGGAGTGGTGTCCTTGGAACCCAGTCCGTAACGTCCGGTAAATACCGGAGTGTTATGGAACCTGGTGTCCTTCAGAGCCGTTACTACGTCAAGATACAGGGGCTCGGCCAGAGCACCGGGCTCTTTTGTTCTGTCCAGAACGCTGATCTGCTTTACACTGTCCGGAATCACTTCGATCAGGTGCTTTGCGCTGAAAGGTCTGTACAGACGCACTTTTACTACGCCCACCTTCTTACCGGCAGCCATCAGGTATTCTACAGTCTCGTCAATGGTCTCGCAAACGGAACCCATCGCAATGATTACGTGCTCCGCATCGGGTGCGCCATGGTAGTTGAACAGCTTGTAGTCCGTACCGATCCTGGCATTGACTTTATCCATATACTCCTCTACGACCGCAGGGAACTCGTCATAGGTCGTATTACATGCTTCTCTTGCCTGGAAGAAAATATCCGGGTTCTGCGCAGAACCTCTCTGGCAGGGATGGTTCGGATTTAAGGCACTCTTACGGAAAGCATCGATTGCATCATGATCTACAAGGTCATTCAGCTCATCGTAATCCCATACTTCAATCTTCTGTAATTCATGGGAGGTGCGAAAGCCGTCAAAGAAATTCAGAACCGGAACCTTACCTTTAAGAGCTGCACAGTGCGCGACAGCGGTCAGGTCCATAACTTCCTGTACACTGGATTCGCAGAGCATTGCAAATCCGGTCTGGCGACATGCATAGACGTCAGAATGGTCTCCGAAAATAGAAAGTGCGTGGCTGGCCAGCGCACGGGCAGATACGTCAATTACACAGGGAAGCTGTTCACCTGCAATTTTATACATGTTAGGGATCATCAGCAGAAGGCCCTGAGAAGCAGTATAAGTAGTCGTCAGCGCACCGGCTGCCAAAGAACCGTGTACGGCACCTGCGGCGCCTGCTTCAGACTGCATTTCGACAATTTTAACTTCCTGTCCGAAAATGTTCTTTCTGCCTTCGGTTGCCCACTGGTCTGCTACTTCCGCCATAACAGAAGAAGGGGTAATAGGGTAGATGGCTGCCACATCCGTGTACGCGTAAGATACATGGGAGGCGGCGTTATTACCATCCATGGTTTTCATTTTTCTTGCCATAAATCGTATTCCTCCTAGATAAAGTATTATCAAGCTTTTTTACCGTTCAACCCCATTATATACCAAGGTAACAAAATGTCAAATATATATTCAAAAAAGGCTCGAAAAAATTGCATTTTGCGATGAAATACGCTAGAATGACTACAGAGAAAACCCCTGCTTCGGATAACGCGGCAGACCATTAAAACTTCATACGTAACCAAAATCAAAGGAGGGGTACTATGAAACGCAAAAGAATTCTGGCCTGGATCGGCATTGTCTTGCTGGCAGGCATGTATTTAACCAATCTGGTACTGGCATTAATCGGAAGTGAATTTACCCAGAACATGCTGAAGCTCTGTGCCGTCTGCACGGTCGCCATTCCGATTCTTCTGTATGGATGTCTGGTCGCTATGGGCAAGACCGGGAAAAAACCGGATCAGGAAGAGTAAAAATGCACCGTCGTCCTGCGTGCGGTCCAGGATGACGGTGCATTGGTTTTATCTGCCCCAGGTCTCGTACATCAGCATATCTTCTATCGAACGGCGCGCCTTTTCCTTCGGCTCATCTTCCGGATCCGGATAGCCAATGGTCAGCACGGCGACCACATGCTTATCCCCGGGAATTCCCAGGATATCCCGCATCTCCTGCTGGGCAAATAAGCCGGTCCAGCAAGCGCCAAGCCCCAGTTCTACTGCCTTTAACACAATGTGCTCCACTGCAATTGCGGTATCCCGGAGCACCAGTTTCTGCTCTTTATAAGGAGTAGTCTCATGAAACACCACTCCCTCCTCCTTCAGTCTCACCGCGCCATCCGCTACGCATACCAGGAATAACGGCGCCGTCAGCATCCATTTCTGATCATGTTCTGCATGAACAATCTTCTGTTTTATTTCTTCTGAACGCACCGCAATGAAATACCATGGCTGGGTGTGATTCCCCGAAGGAGCCACTCTGGCAGCCTCGATCAGCTGATGCAGAGTTTCCTCGCTGACCGGCTGATCTGTGTATTTGCGTATGCTCCTTCGCTTTTCAAAAATATCCATTTTTTAACACTCCTTCTAACGGAAAATAACCTCATCCCGGCCCGGTCCGTTGGATATCATGCTGATCCGTACGCCCAGCTCCTGCTCAATCGTCTCAATATATCCCCGGCAGTTCTCCGGCAGATCCTCATACTTCCGGATCCCACGGATGTCACACTTCCATCCCGGCAGAGCCTTCCACACCGGCTTCGCCCGCTTCAGTTTCTCCGTAGCCGGAAAATCCTTTGTAACCTTGCCGTCAATTTCATATCCCACACAGATCGGAATCTCATCCAAATAGCCCAATGCATCCACGATCGTCAGGACCACCTCCGTGGCTCCCTGAATCCGGCAGCCATAACGGCTTGCTACGGAGTCAAACCAGCCGATCCGGCGAGGTCTTCCCGTGGTTGCACCGTATTCGCCTTTATCACCGCCTCTGCGCCGCAGCTCCTCTGCCTCGTCACCAAAGATCTCACTCACAAAGGCACCGGCGCCTACTGCGCTGGAATAGGCCTTTACCACTACGGTAATATTCCGGATCGCATAAGGCGGAATTCCTGCGCCAATGGCGCCATAGGCAGCCAGTGTGGAGGAAGAGGTTACCATGGGGTAAATCCCATGGTCCGGATCCTTCAGGGAACCCAGCTGGCCCTCCAGCAAAATATTCTTGCCTTCCTGCAGTGCCTGGTACAGATAAGCCGACACATCACAGACATAAGGCGCTATCATATCCCGGTACTCTAGCAGGGTCTGCATCAGTACGTCCGGCTCCATCGGCGGTTCGTGGTAAAGATGCTCCAGCAGGATATTCTTTATCTCACAAATCTTCTCCACTCGTTCCCGCAGGGTCTTCGTGTTAAAAAGCTCGCTGACCTGGATACCGATCTTCGCATACTTATCCGAATAAAAAGGCGCAATTCCGGACTTGGTTGAACCAAAGGAATAGCCTCCCAGACGTTCTTCCTCGTATTGATCCAACATTACATGATAAGGCATCAGAATCTGTGCCCGATCCGATACCAGCACTTTCGGTTCCGGCACGCCCCTTTCCACCAGATCCTCAATTTCATTAATCAGATAAGGAATATTCAGCGCAACGCCATTTCCGATCACGTTCGTGGTATGGTCATAAAATACACCGGATGGAAGCAAATGCAGTGCAAACCGACCATAGTCGTTGATAATCGTATGTCCCGCATTACTGCCCCCCTGATATCGGATAATGATATCCGACTCTTTTGCCAGCATATCCGTAATCTTGCCTTTTCCTTCGTCACCCCAGTTGGCACCTACAATGGCTCTTACCATATAATCCCTCCCATACTGCCCTTCATCCCGGCAGTTTCTATTGTAAACCGTGGAAAACTCCCACACATTACTGTATTTCCTTATTAACTATATACGAAAAAAAACAGAAAATCAAGTAAAAACCAAGCCCCACCCTAAACACTGTTTTTCGTTCTCCCTTATGTCCAAATAATAGCCGATTTCTTTCATTTATTGCATTTTGTTACAACTTATTCTTTAAGTACGTCTATTTCTCCCAATTTTGGTGCATTTCGTGGCATTATTTGAATTTGATTCTATTTATCGTTATAATCTCCCTATCTACACCGGAGGAATGCTAACTTGTTATTACAACGGCTAAAATTACTGCGCTCTAAAATAAATCAAAGTCAATCTACCTTTGCCAAAAATCTGAATCTGTCCAGAGAAGCCTACTCTATGTACGAAACCGGCCGACGGCAGCCCTCTTGCGAGACCCTGGCTGCTATCGCCAGTTATTGCCATGTCAGCGTAGATTATCTCCTTGGGTTAACGGAAGTGCCGACCCCTGCCAGAGGCCTGAGCCCGGAAGAGGATTTTTTGTTAAAGGGTTTCGGACGGCTGGACAAGCGCGGTCAGGACATCGCTCTGACCGTTATTCGTCATGAACTGCGCCAGCAAACGCCAGGAAAAACGCCGACTAAGCCTAATTAGCCGGGCTTTTTCAGCGCCTCCTTTTGTATTACCAATATTTAGAAAACAGCAAAAAAACGGGGCTGTTGCTGCAGCCCCTGATGCTTTAGGAAATTCCCAGGTATTTCAAGAACCAATATACCAGGCCAAACAGCCAGGAACTGAATACACCATACAGAATTACCGGTCCGGCAATCGTAAAGATCTTGCATCCAATTCCAAAGACCTGTCCCTCCGGCTTGTACTCAATCGCCGGGGCCACTACCGAGTTGGCAAAGCCCGTAATGGGAACCAGCGCGCCGGCACCGCCCCGCTTCACAATGCCTGGAAACAGGTTAAACCCGGTCAGCAGAATACTGCCCCCGATCAGGCAAAGCAGCATGACCGAGCTGGCGTCGTCCTTCTCCAGCCCGGTGCTCATAAACCAGTTTGTCAGTGCCTGCCCCAGTGTACAGATGATTCCCCCGATGAGAAAAGCCCATAACATATTGACCGGTGTACTGTGTACCGGCGTCACTTGCTTAATATACTCGTTATACTGTTGTTGATCCATAATACTCCTTCCTTCAGCTTCCGTTGATTCCTAAAAAAAAGTACAAGAATGCCCCCAGCATTTTCCCCAGCGCCAAGCTAAATATCACGTATTGCAGCCCGCCTGCCAGACGAAACCTGCGGCTCAGAATCGGAAGCACGTCCAGGGTTTCTGCAAGACACATGATCAGTGACCCGATAAAAACCCCATAGCAGATTCCCAGGACTCCGCATAACACCTGCCCGCCCGGAATTGAAAAAGGGTAGAAATACAGTACGCTTCCAAGCGTTCCCCCCAGAATAATACTGTCCTCATACAGACCCACCCGATGGGCTGTACCTGTTTTAGCCGCCAAGCGCTGCACCAGGCCAATGGCCACAATAAATGCATATACAGCCCCCGCCGTGATACCTCCTGCCGCCAGACCGATCATTCCTAATAACAGCTGCTCAAAGAACATCTACATCATCCTCTTTCCTTCCGTCATTTTCAATGATTGCCGCATTGACCTCTTCTTCGTATATCCGCATCTGCACCTCCAAAGGTGTCGGGTCATCCGATACGCGCAGCTTGGATATATGATTGAAGAACACCACGATTCCCAGGAAAAGCCCCAGGCAATAAGTCCACTCCAGAACCGTTCTTCCATCCGAAGGCGTACCTGTAATCAGAGGATACAGTGCCTGAAAAATGGAACTCACATCCACGTCATTATTAAAGGTCATAATGGCAAACGCGGCCCCGGTAAAGGTAATCAGGCAGACAATCGCCGTCTTTAAGAAACTGGCCAACGACTTCTTCTTAGGCTTCTTACGGCAATCCACTACCACATCCGCCTCTCCCAGAAGTGTAACCTGGATCTGCGGATCCCGCGCCTGGATCCTGCTAAGAATCTGAATTGCGGAAATCACATAGCGGTGTTTTCCACCCGCCGGAACCTCCAGGATCAAAAGCTTTTCCCATTTTTGCTTTTCCGAGGTGCTGTCACACCAGATCTCCGCGACCTGTCCCAGCCGGATCTGCCGCTCACGGGATGCGGCTTTGGTTTTAACTTTTACATAGATTTCTTTCTTCATAGGCTGCTCACCTTGTTCCAGACAAGAATTGCGTCAGAAGAAACGCCTTTGGACTGCCCCAGATAGCTCCACATCCACCATGTCAAAAGACACAGGACAAGGAATACCAGGACAATCCCTATAATTCCTGCTCGTTTCATGCTCCAACAACTCCTTTCGGAATTTAGTATGGCTTTTTATCCGAATTTTAATCGAAGATGCTGCAAAATCCGTTTTTCCATCCGGGAAACCTGCACCTGTGAAATTCCCAGCACCGCAGCCACCTGTGTCTGCGTCTGATCTTTAAAATAACGCAAATCAATTAATTGCCGTTCTACGCCCGTTAGTTCTTCTAATACATGCTCCAACATCATCTCATTTAAAAGCTTCTCCTGAAAATCCGACTCCTCCTCCAGCTTATCAATTAAGCAGATATCACTGCCCTCGCTGTGATAAATTGTTTTATAAATCGACTCCACTTCTGCCCCGGATTCCAACGCCACCGCCAGCTCCTCTGCTTCTACTCCCAGCTTGTCCGAAAGCTCTAAGAGCGTTGGCTCCCGGCCCAGCTGCGTCCCCAGCTGTTCCCCCGCATATTTTGCTTTCATGGCCATTTCCTTCAGAGAACGGCTCACCTTGATCATCCCGTCATCCCGAAGAAAGCGCTTTACCTCTCCGCTGATAATCGGCACCGCATAGGTAGAGAACTTCACTTCGTAGGAGAGATCAAACTTATCAATTGCCTTTAGCAATCCGATGCTGCCAATTTGAGCCAGATCCTCCAGGTCATGCCCACGTCCTACAAAACGCCGGACAATACTCCAGACTAACCCCATATTTTCCGTGACCAGACGGTCTCTGGCTTCCCGGTCACCGTTCTTTGCTGCCTTTAGCAGACAGAGATTTGTATCCATGCACATAAGCCATCACCGTCTGCCAATCATTTTTTTCATTGTAACCAGCGTTCCTTTACCCGGCTCAGATTCTACGATTACCTCTTCCATAAATGCTTCCATAAAATAGAATCCCATACCGGACCGGTCGCCGGAAGGCTTAGAGGTAAACAGCGGCGTCCTGGCCTGCTCAATGTCCTCAATGCCGATTCCATGATCCCGCACCTGTACCATCACCTGGGAACCTTCCAGCTCCATCGTCAGGATAATGTTCCCCTCCCGGCCTTCATATCCATGAAGAATCGAGTTACTGACCGCTTCCGAAATAGCCGTCTTAATGTCCTCCATTTCTTCCAGGGTTGGATCCACTCGTGTCAAAAAGGCAGTCGCTACCGCCCTTGCAAAGGATTCATTCTGGGACCTGCTTTCTATAATCAGTTCCATTCTTTCCTTTCGTGCTTCCATCATATCCTTCCACTCTCCTTCCTATTTCAGTAAGGCCCCTTCTCTGTCATCATATTTTTTTACAAGTTTTTCGATTCCGGACATCTTAATCAGACGCTCCGTCCTCCGCCCGGCTCCATATATGGCAACGTCACCTCCGGATTCCTGCATTCTCTTATACCGGCCCAGGATGAGGCCGATGCCGGAGCTGTCCATAAAGGATGTCGACGAAAAGTCCAGAACAACGCGCTTAATTTCATTTTCCGCCAGTAAACTTTCTGAATCCTGCTGCAGATCGCGGCAGCTGTGGTGATCCAGTTCCTCCGGAAGATGGATCACAAGATTTTCCCCAATGAGTTCGTATTCCATGCTGTCTCCTTTCACGTTTTGGTGTCAATTCAATAAAAAATATACAAAAAATAAGACCTGCACCTTGTTTTTTCTTCTGGTGTAGGTCTTATTTTATTTGTCTGCCGGTAGTCAGGGGAAGGGTTAGCCTACCCGCCGTTTAGCCAGGCTATAGTATTCGCTCTGAGGGAAACGATTCACAAGATCATTAAAATACTCCGCTGCCTTTGCTTCATCCTGCTTTGCTTCATAACAGAATCCCATATAGTAGATCGCCGGATCATAGTCCTTATTCAAATCCAGACAGGACTGGAATTCGGCAATGGCGTCATCGTATTTGTAGCTGTCTGCCAATGCCTTACCGCTGCTAAAGATTTTCTCCAGCATGCCGTCTCTTTCAATAAATTCCTTCAGCTGATTATAACTAGCCATAAAGGCTTCGGAGTCCGCTGCGGAAGGATTGATTCCGGTAAACGCGCTTACCAGCTCTCCCCACTCCTCCTTGAAATAATGGGAGTATGCCACTAACAGCCGGTCATAGTTCGTCAGAGTACCGTCCTCACCAATATACTGCTCCATTTGCGCTGCCATGGCGTCCCGCTCACTTGTAAGCGTCTCCACCTGACTGTTTAAGCTGTTGATCTCTGCATCCTTACCGCTTAGCTTCTCAGCGTAAGAGATCATGGTCTGGTTCCAGCGGACATTTTCCGCCTGCTGCGCGGATGGTCGGATCAGGAAAAAGTAGGCGCTGACAGCAATAGCCAGTCCCAGTAACATTCCCAGGGTCATCAGCAGTACCCTCGGTTTCTCCGAATATTTTGGCACAATGACCTCATTAGAGGCTTGCTGCGCAATCTGCTGCTCCAGATAACTCGCCTGCTTGGCTTTCGGTCTGGTAGCTTTGCCTTTCACTTCCCTGATATATTTCAGGCAATAGGTATTTCCCCTGTCAATTTGCAGAGCATGCTTCAAAATCCGTCCCGCTTTGGAATAATCGTTCTCTCTAATATACAGCAGCGCCAGCAGCTGATAGGCTTTAATCATTTTCGGGTACTGGCTGATTACGCCCCGCAGCTGTATAATGGCCAGATCCTCACTGTCATTCTGCGCATATTCCAGTGCCAGGTTAAATTTCTTAACCGCCTGGTTCATATTCTCCAGCCCGGACTTGTCACCTTGTACCTGCTCCAAATACTGGTTCGCCAGATTGTCCTCCGGCTGCAGGTTCTTACTGACCACCCATTGGCAAAGGGCTTCCACGAATTCCCCCAGCTCATAGTAAATCAGACCCAGGAGGTTGCGCGCCGGGATGTTTTTCTTGTCAAACTGAAGGCTTTTGCTTAATGCCTCAATTGCACCGGTCAGATCCCGCATCCGTGCCTTCTCCAGGCCTGTATTATAATAGCTGTTGGAAATTCGGACAATCTTTTTGTATATTGATACGTCGGCGCCGCAGCGCAAACACAACCGTCCGGCCCCTAACGTATTTCCACATTGGTAACAGATCATTACTGACGCTCCTTCTCTTTCAATATCTCCAACATAATATCGGTCATATCACGCAAATTCATATTCACAATTACGTCTTCTGCCTGGTCTATTTCTTTGCTGGGCTTGAATTTGCTCAGTTCTTCTTCATAGTTAATCATAACGGCATTTCCTCCTGAGTTCTCTTTTACCGATGTTAATACCTGCGAATTGCCGCGCACTTTGTGCGCCCGCAATCCTGCTTTTTCATGCAAGCATGAAACGTATGACTTTTTGACCCTGGTATCATTATAATATACCACTCGGATTATGCAAGAAATTTCTTCCGCAGAAATCGACTTAATTGTAGAAATCCGGATTTTTTGGGCTTTTCCCCCAAGTTTTTTATTGACAAGTATATCGGCTTCCGATATACTATGGGTAGCTATATATCGGAAGCCGATATATCGTCTAATGATATAGCCGTACCAACTTCATGAAGGGCAGCCTTTTCATGGTTTCAGAAAGGAGGCGCCACATGCCGGAGAGTAGTGAACGCGGAGCGCTTACCGAGGGGGTTTATTACATTCTTCTTTCCCTCTGTCAGCCACTGCATGGATATGGCATTATGCAGAAAGTCTCTGAGATGAGCGGCGGCAGAGTCAGCCTGGGAGCCGGTACCTTATACGGCGCCCTGAATACGCTCGTGGAAAAGGGATGGATCCAGTCTGCCGGAAGCCAGGAAAATTCCCGCAAAAAAGAATACTGTATTACAGCTGCCGGACAGCAGGCCATCCTGTGGGAAATGGAACGGCTGCAAGAATTGCTGGATGCCGGTGAAACGTTCCGGGAGGAGAAAACATGAGAACAAGCATCTGGAAAGCATATTATAATGAAGAGAAAGAAGAACAGTGGCTGCAGGAAATGGCAGCCCAGGGGCAAGCTCTGATTCATTATAAGTGGGTCCACTATGTATTCGAGCCCAGTAAGCCAAGTGAATACCTTTACCGGGTAGAATTCCTGGAGCATATGGCATACCACCCCGAAAGCCGTCTTTACCTGCAATTCTTAGAAGACATGGATATCGAATGTGTCGGTACCTGGATGCACTGGGCAGTCCTGCGTAAGAAAAATAGTGGCGAGCCCTTTCAGATCCTTACGGATTACGATTCCCGGATCCGTCAATGCAGGAAAGCATGCCACTGGTATATGGTGTTCTTTCTATTCGAATTGGCGATACTATTGCTGGAGGCATGGGTCGGACTCTACGACTATTTTGTATACGGTGATTTTTCCCTGGTATTTCCGCTCTGCGTGCTGATAATCCTGCTGTTCGTGCTGGGGATTGGAAACCAGTACCGCCGGCTGCGCCGCACATTAAAGCGCTACCAGAGGGAGAAAGCGATCTTTGAAGCCTGATAGTACTTAAACAAAAATAAATGGAGGAAGTATTAATGAAGCTGGAAGTCAAGAACATCAAAAAGTCCTTCGGAGAAATAGAAATTCTCCATGGCATGACCTTTGAGGTAGAGAGCGGTAAAGCCTTAGGCCTCCTTGGTCGGAACGGTGCCGGAAAGACCACGACCATTCGGATCCTAATGGATATTTTCCGGGCTGATTCCGGCGAAATTCTTCTGGACGGCAAGAAATTCGAACCTCGCATGCACCCGGTTGGCTATCTGCCGGAGGAACGTGGACTCTATCCGAAGAAAACCGTGCTGGAACAAATGATTTACCTGGGCCGGCTGCGGGGCCTGGACAAAAAGGAAGCCGAAGCCAACAGTATGCACTGGCTGAAGCGTCTGGAGGTGGACCAGTACGCTAAGCGAAAGCTGGATACGCTGTCCAAAGGAAACCAGCAGAAGGTACAGCTGGCCTCCGCACTGGTAAACAATCCGGAAATTGTCATTCTGGATGAGCCTTTTAGCGGCCTGGATCCGGTGAACTCCCGGATTTTAAAGGATGTGATTCTGGAGCTGATTGGAGAGAACCGTCTGGTGATCTTTTCCAGCCATCAAATGAGCTACGTAGAGGAATTCTGTGAAGAAATTGCCGTCATTAACTTCGGGGAAGTCGTACTCGCCGGGCATTTAAAGGAGATCAAGCGAGAGTTCGGTAAAGACCGGCTGATCCTGAGCTCTGACAACTACTCTCTTACGGAGCTGTCCGCCATCTGCCAGGAACGCTTCCAGGGACTGATCGAGCAGAATAAGGTCACTAAGAACTTCCTGATTCTCAAGCTGACTGCCGGTAAGACCCGCGCAGACCTGCTGTCTGCCCTGTTAACTACTGACGTCTGTGTTGAGCATTTTGGAGTCTATGAGCCTTCCCTGAACGACATTTTCGTTGCAAAGGTCGGCGATGAAGAAACACTGGGAGGTGCTAAATGAAGAATTTATTCATTATATTAGGATTCGAACTTGGAAATTATCTGAAGAATAAGGCTTACATGCTCATGACCATCCTGGTAGGAGTTCTGGCAATCGCCGCCATGTTTCTCCCCCATGTAATCGATCTTTTCGGAGAAGACACCAGTGACGCACAGGTTACCATGGCACTCTGCGATCCGGATGAGACCATCTCCGATGAGCTTTTGGCCTCCTTTTTCCCGGATTGCACCTTCCAAAGAGTAGATGAGCCGGCACTAAAGGAGAAGGTAGAGCAGCAGCAGGTCGATGCAGGCTTCCTGGTGACTTCCCCGGAATCCTTTGAATATGTCGTGTATAACAAAGGCATGTGGGATTCCGAGCAAGAAATCTTCCGCTCGCTGATGCAGACCGAAGCCTTCCGGCATTACTGCGAGGTCAACAATCTGAATTATGCGGAGCTTGCCGGCACTCTCGGGACAGAGATTTCCAGTACGGAAACAGTACTTGGCAAAGACTCTACCCAGAATTACTGGTACTGCTATGCCTTAGTGATTGTCGTATTTATGCTGATTGTCTTATACGGCGTCATGATCGCCACCTCGGTTACCGTTGAGAAGAGCAACCGCTCCATTGAGGTCCTGGTCACCAGTACCAGCTCCAGCAGTCTGCTGTTCGGCAAAGTAATCGCCGGAGCCATTGCCAGCATCTTACAGTGCGGTTTTCTTCTGGGAGGTCTCCTGCTTTCTTACCGGATTAACCAGGAAGCCTGGGGACACCGGCTGGATTTCCTGCTCGACATTCCCGCAGAAGTACTGCTTACCTTCGCCTTCTTCGGACTCTTCGGCTTCCTCTTCTATGCCTTCCTCTATGGCATGATGGGCGCCCTGGTATCGAAGACCGAGGATATTAATAAAACCACCGGTAATGTACAGATGGTTTTGATGGTCGTATATTTCCTCGTATTGTTCCAGATCCAGAGTCCGGATGGAATTGTAATCAAGATCGCTTCTTATCTGCCGATCAGTTCTTACAGCGCCATGTTCATCCGGATTGCCATGGGAACCGTCTCCGCCTGGGAAGTCATTCTCTCCGGAGTTATTCTGGTGGCTTCCACCATCGGCGTCGGAATCCTGGGAGCAAAGATCTACCGGAACAGCACCCTCCGCTATGGCAATCCCATTAAGATCCGTCATGCTTTGAAGGGACTGAAGCAGTCTTAGTTTAATTAGAAGCCATTTCCTATCAGACAAGTAAAAAGAGCAGGGGAATGGGAGGGTCCTGCTCTTTTTGGGAGAAAAACTATTAACAGTTAAAACGTAACATGTTTTATAAACGATTGCAAGAGTAGGACGGCTTTTTTAGCAGCTTCTTAACAGCTTATCCGACCTCCTCGGCCATACGGTAACCAATGCCAATCTCTGTAAAAATGTACTGCGGCTCCGCCGGATTTTCTTCGATCTTCCGGCGGATATTGGCCATATTCACCCGGAGAATCCGGTTGTCCTCCTCTATATACGGTCCCCAGATCTGGGTCATAATCGCATCGTGGGTAACTACCCGTCCGGCGTTCTTCGCTAAAAGAGACACCAGCTTATACTCTACGCCGGTCAAGTGTACCTCTTCCCTCTTCAGAGTCACAACTCTCTTCTCAAAATCAATGCACAGATCCCCCACCTGATAGCAGGAGCTGGGACTGCCGCTGGCCGTCAGCGGCTGATTGCTGTGACGCAGGGCTGTACGGATCCGGGCAAGCAGCTCCGAAGAACCAAAAGGCTTCGTGATATAGTCATCGGCCCCCAGATCCAATGCCTGTACCTTCTCCTTCTCCTGGGTTCTGGCAGAAATCACAATCAGCGGAAGGTTCGACCATTCCCGTACCTGACGGATAATTTCACTGCCATCCATGTCCGGCAGCCCCAAATCCAACAGCACCAGATCCGGACAACGGGAAGTAATCATGGAAATTCCCTCTTCCCCTGTATTCGCCATACTGATCCTATAATTTTGAACGGAAAGAGCTGTCTTAATAAAGTTGCAAATACTCTTCTCATCCTCTATAATTAAAATATGCAATTTAGTGGACATGCGCATTCTCCTTTTGCATAGATTTCCCAAAAAGCAGTACTATGATGTTGGGGGCAAAAGGTATTTTGACCCCTGATACCTACGGATTGCTACGCACTTTGTGCTTCCGCAATCCTAAAAACATTCGAAATCCGCCCTGTTCGGGCTGCTTTCTCATGTTTTGCGGGTCTCAAAGTCATGCTTTTTCATGCAAGCATGAAATGCATGACCTTTTGACCCTGGTATCATACTATAAATAATGTATCATCTGAAAAGTATTCCCTCAAGAATCCACTATCATTCTTAGCGGTATATTAACATAAATACATCCGCATATTTTATCGAGGTAACTTATGAAAAAACAGATACTCCGAAACCTTACCATCACGATCCTTTTGCTTTGCGTAGCCTCTCTGCTGTCCATGATCTATTTCTCCGCCACGGACCGGAAAAGCAATGCCGCGATCCTCTACATCCTGGCGCTGGTGCTGATCGCCCGCTATACGGATGGCTATCTCTGGGGCATTCTGGCTTCCGTCGTGGGGGTGATTGCCGTAAACTTCTTTTTCACCTATCCCTATTTTGCCTTTAACTTCACGATCAGCGGCTACCCGGTGGCTTTTATCGGAATGCTGACCATTTCCATTATTACCAGTGCAACGACCACCCATTTGCGGAAGCAAACGCAAATCAATGCAGAACGGGAAAAGATTCTGCAGGAGGCCGAAAAGGAAAAAATGCGGGCAAATCTCCTGCGGGCGGTTTCTCACGACTTACGTACTCCCCTGACCGGCATCATTGGCGCGAGTGCCACCTTTCTGGAAGAGGAGGAGGCCTTGAGCAGCACAGAGAAACGTGAACTGATCCAGCATGTCCAAGAAGATGGACAATGGCTGCTGAACATGGTTGAGAACTTACTCTCCATCACCCGGATCCATGGCGAAACTGCCCGTGTGACCAAGACCATGGAAGCAGTGGAGGAAGTGGTATCCGAAGCCGTCAATAGGCTCAAGAAGAGACTTCCCTCTGCCTCAATCGCTGTTCAAGTTCCCAATGAGCTGATTATGGCGCCCATGGATCCAACGCTGATTGAGCAGGTTCTCATCAATTTGATGGAGAACGCCGTCTGCCATTCCAAAAGTACTAAGCCCATCCAATGCATGGTAGATGCCGATGAACAATTCGTTCATTTTTTGATCTATGACTTTGGGATCGGTATTGCGGAGGACCGCCTGGAAACCATTTTTGACGGCTATCCGGCCCATGAGCATAAAAGTGCCGATACCAGAAAAGGAATGGGAATCGGTCTTACCATTTGTAAGACGATTATCAAGGCACACGGCGGAACTATCTCTGCCGCTAACCATGAGGAAGGAGCCATTTTCTCCTTCACACTGCCGCTGCAGGACGAGAATATGCCTTCTTAGAATAGTAAGCTTGCCAGATAGACCGCTGCCGACGCCCCCACCGCCACTGTTAAAAGCCCTTTCCCCCAAAAAGCCAGCGCTACAGCTGCTATGGTTCCTACTGCTGCTGTAGCCGCAGACCCGGTGGCTTCCAGAATATCCGGAAATGTCATCGCGGACAGCACCGCATAAGGCACATAATATAAAAAAGACCGAACCGTAACATTTTCAATTCTTTTCCGCACGGCTGCCATCGGCAGCATCCGAATCAGGTAGGTCACTCCGGCCATTACGCCGACACTGATTAACACTCTGGTCATATCCATTTATTCTTCCTCCCTCTCTGCCTTTACGGGGAACAGCACGGCTGCAATTCCGCTGACAAGAATCGTAATGATAATAATCCCCCAGCCTCCGGACAGTTCCTTTATCCATGGCAGATACCGGATACCAATGCTGCAAAGTCCGGCGAATACTACCGTAAACAATACCGGCCGGCTTTTTCTGGCCGGAGGGACAATCACCGCGATAAACATTCCATACAACGCAATCCCCAAGGCTCCCGAAAGCCTCTCCGGCAGCAGATTCGTCGCCATCCCGCCGATCAGTGTGCCGCCGGTCCAGCCGGCCACCGGCAGCAGAATCATCCCTGCCATATAAGCGGCGGATAGCGGACCGGGATGCTGCATGGATACTGCGAAAATCTCATCTGTCACCCCAAAGGACACCGCCAGGCGCTTCCGCAAGGGCATCTTTTCTTCCACCTTCTGCGACAGGGACAGGGACATTAAAAAATACCGAAGATTAATAACCAGTGTCGTGACGGCAATCTCCAGACAAGTCCCTCCCGCCAGAATCAGATTTGTCCCTGCAAACTGTCCGGCACTGGTCAGATTGGATAAGGAAATCAGCCCCGCCACCCCCAAAGGAAGACCTGCCAATACCGCCCGCATTCCATACGCAAACGATACCGACAGGTAGCCCAGACATATGGGCAGGCCATCCTTCAGGCCTTCTATAAACTCCTTCTTCTCTCTCATCTTCCTTTCTCCTTACCGGCTTTTTCCCGCTGCGCGGTACGGTATGGCTTTCGTACCTGATAATAGCAGATCATATGCACCACTGCTGTAATAAACCAGGTAATCGGATAGGACACATACAAGGTTCCCAGGGTAGGATTCCATACAAATATGGTAAAGATCCACAGGATCCGCAAACCGCAGGCGCCGATTGTGGAGACAATCATCGGCATTATGGAATATCCCATTCCCCGCAGGGTGCCTACCATCGTATCCATCCAGCCGCAAGTAAAAAACAGGGGCAGAAACCAGCTAAGGCGCAGCACCGCATAACGGGTCACTTCCGCATCGGAAGTATAGAGGCCGAGCAGCTGTTCCCGAAACAACAGCAGCAGACCGCTTAAAGCCAGACCGGTAATCGTTGCCAGGATCAGGCAGTTCTTCAGTACCTTTCCGACCCGGTCCTGACGCCCTGCGCCCAGGTTCTGTCCCGTAAAGCAAAGGGCTGCATGGTGAAAGGCATTCATTCCGGCATAGGCAAAGCCCTCCAGGTTGGAGGCTGCCGTATTTCCCGCCATTACTACGGAGCCGAAGGAATTGACCGAGGACTGGATCAGTACATTTGACAACGAAAAAATAGACCCCTGAAGTCCGGCCGGAAGCCCCGTCCGGATAATTCTCTTCATCTTACTCTTATGAATTTTCAGTTTCTTTAAATCCAGGCGCAGACTGCCCTCTGCCTTCAGAAGGCAGCGGACGACCAGCCCCGCAGATATACACTGGGACAGTACGGTGGCCAGAGCCACTCCGGCCACACCCATCTCCCACTCAATAACAAAATACAGGTTCAGCAGTACATTCACCACACCGGCCGCCATCAGGTAATACAGCGGGCGTCTGGTATCTCCGACGGAGCGCAGGACGGCACTGCCAAAGTTATACAGCAGAATCACCGGCATTCCGGCGAAGTAAATTCGGATATATAAGGCGGCATGGTCCAGCACGTCATCCGGCGTTCCCATCCAGCTAAGAAACAACTCCGCCAGTAAGATTCCCACGCCGGCCAGTACTACCCCGCAGATCAGGCTCAGGGCAATTGCCGTATGCACGGTCTGATTCACATTCTCATCCTGCCCTGCACCATAAAATTGTGCTACCAGTACGTTAACACCTACTGAGAAGCCAATGAATACATTGGTCATCAGGTTGACCAGAGAACCGGTAGCACCCACTGCCGCTAATGCATACCGGCCTGCATAACGGCCTGCAATCGCTACATCTGCCGCGTTAAAGAGCAGCTGCAGCATTCCCGAAATCATCAGCGGGACTGCGAAAATCAAAATTTTCCGAAACAGCGGACCATTGCACATATCCATTTCATAGGTTTTTGACTGCATTTTTTAATTCCTTCTATACTTATCGGTATTTACCGTATGCAAAGCTATTACATTTGTTTCCTTACCACTCTGTAGTCGTCATCCATCCGGAAATAGGGACAGGAAAAGGCGGCTCCTTTTAAGAAGTTCAGCATTTCATCTTCATCCAGACTGACCTCACAGGTATAGCATTCATCCTCTTCGTCAAATACGTAGTTGATACAATATTCGCAGTTTGCCGCTTCCATCACCACGCGCCTCCTTGTTATTGGCCGAATGGCCATCGGTTATACCCGAAGGGTACTCCTTATACAAACATGTAGCCGCCCATTTCCAATACATTGACGGCTTCATCGAATTTCTCTTTCTTTACCAGCACATAATCCGTATGGAAGGTCCGAATAACAAAAAGTCCGATTCTGGCGTTGGCCAGTACCGTCGTCAGCTTTGCCAGAATTCCTACCGTAGAGAACTCCAGGGTTCCCATAATCCGGAATCCGCGCCAGCCGTCGTCACAGCTCAGGCAATCGGCCGGTACCTGATCGGAAGCACATACCAGCGACAGCTCTTCATCGGTCTTTGCCACAAAGCAAAAGGTATCTTCGAAATTCACCTGGGATATATCCTTGATTTTACAAATAGACATTTCTCTCTCAATAACTTTTAATTCCATCGTTTTCCCTCCTTCTTAATAACCTGTTCAAAAAGTGACTGTCCTGGTCGCAATCCGCTCTGTAAATTCCTGATCATGCTCTACAAAGAGAAAGGTTGGCTCAAATTTCAAAAGCAGCTCTTCCACCTGCATCCGCGAAAACACATCCATAAAGTTCAGCGGTTCATCCCAGAGATACAGGTGCGCCGGCTGGCACAGGCTCCGCCCCAGCAGAACCTTCTTCTTCTGTCCTTCACTGAAATTGGACAGATCCTTCTCAAACTGCACCCGCGGAAAATCCAGTTTACGCAGAATGGCTAAGAACAGACTTTCTTCAATCCCACACTTTCTGGCATACTCCAACACACTGCCCTTCAAAAAAGCCGTACTCTGCGGCACATAAGACAAAATCAGGCCGCTGCCTAGACGCACCGTGCCGCTGCAGGCGATCTCCTCTCCCATAATCCGCTTCAGAATGCTGGATTTACCGCTGCCATTCGAGCCCTGCAGGGAAATCCGCTCTCCCCGGCACAGGGTAAGATTGATCCCGGAGCAGACTTGCCGCTCTTCATAAAACAAGGACACATCCCGTAATACCAAAAGCTCTTCCTTCGGATATTGCAGCGGATTAAGTTTCAGACTCTCTACTGTTTCCAGATTTTGTAATAAGGAAGATTTTTCTTCGATGGCACGCTCCTGGCGGTGTTCCAGATTTTTACGCCGCTGCTGCATCCGTCGGGACTTCTCTCCAATATAGGCACGGGTATCGATGTTTTTCTCATGAGCCATGGACTTATGGCCAATCTTCGTGGCCTCCACCGCATCGCCCCATTCCCTGGTCTGGCGGGCTGCTGCATTCAGCTTCTTAATATCCTTTTGCAGCCGCTCATTCTCCCCCTGCTCAAAGGCATCCCGCATCCGCTTATTCTGGTACCAGGTAGAGAAATTCCCCTTCTGCACTTCAATATCGGACTTATTAATCGCCAGAATATGATCTACACAGGCATCCAGGAACCGCCGGTCGTGAGACACCAGAATAAAACCTTTCTTAGAATTCAGGTACTCACTTACCAGCCGGCGCCCCTTCTGGTCCAAATGGTTCGTCGGTTCGTCAATTAGCAGGAAGTTCCCCTCCTTGGCAAAGAGTACTGCCAGCAGCACCTTTGTCTGCTCTCCATTGGACAGCGTATCAAAGGGCCGGAATAGTACCTCCTCCGGAATTCTCAGCTTAGAGAACTCCCGCAGAACCTTCCAGAACTCATGCTCCGGATCTGCCTGTGTCACTACCTCCATGGTATCCAGACGCTTGTCCGCTATGGCAAATGGAAAATAGTCAAAAGGTACATTGGCAGAGATATTACCGCTGTATTCGTATTCCCCCATCAGGAGCTTTAAAAAAGTGGTCTTTCCCCGGCCATTCCGTCCGGTAAAGCCCAGCTTCCAGTCCGTATCCATCTGAAAGGATACGTTATCAAAAATAAGATCATATTTCTCCTCATAAGAGAAGGTTAGATTCGTAATTTGTATTTGTGACATTCTGCACCTCCAATATCTCTTTTTCCCTTACGCTCCTTTGACAAGGACTAAGGAAATGGCTGCAAGAATCTTCATTCCCACAGCCAATCGATACAAAAAGATGCGCCCGCCAGCAGGCAGGAATCTTATAACTTGACAGGATTAAATGGAATGAAATATGTTCCCTGCAGTACGCAACTATAAACAGGCCGTCCAGCCTGCTTTCCAATAACACGTAATTTCTTCCGCAAGAAACATTACTTCATCTTTTCACCTCAAATCCGTTTATTCCTTAATGTAGTATACTTCAGGTTAAACCACCTGTCAACCTTCGTTTTGGAAGGATTCCTGACCCTTCCCTGACTTCTTGCAATACTCCAGATAGCTCCTTTTAATCGCAGGATACAACCCCTGAGAAATTGGAATCTGATACCCATTCTTCATATGAAACTGCCGTCCTTCCATCTGGCGGACATATGCCTGGTTCACCACGTATGACTGGTGCGGCCGGACAAACTGCTGCTCCGCCAGTAAGGGGGCAACCACCTTATCCATCGACTCACGCAGAGTTACACTGCGGACCTCTTTATCGCCTGTCAGCGTAAAGGTCAGCGTATGATTCCACCACTCTCCGTATTGAATAGATTCTATCGGCAGCCGCATAACCCCTTCCTTGGTGCGGATCTGAAACCATTTATCCGAATTCTTCTTCACCTGAGCCAGTGCAATATCCAGTTCTACATAGAGTTTTTCCATTTCCACCGGCTTCAGAAGGTATCCGGAAGCCCGGACACGGAAGGCATCCACGGCAAAGTCCCCGGATCCGGTTATATAAATCAGCGCCGCCTGCTTGTCCAGGCTCCGGATCTGATCCCCCAGTTCGATCCCGGTTACCAGTGGCATCACCACATCTAAGATATACACATCAAAATTGCCGCTCTTAGCAATATCATCTAACAGTGCTACAGAATCCATATAATATTGAATCTGAAGATCCAGTGCCGGATTGTTCTCTTGATAAACTTGTAAGAACTCTTTGACAATCGCAAGCTGTATCTCGTTATCGTCACAAACTGCAATCCTGGTCATACTACCCAACTCCTTTACTTTCGTCTCCATTATCCCCTTAAATTATAGCACACATTTTCTTTTTTACAACTGTCAAAGATGGAAAAATACCTAACTTCGGGCCATTGGCCCGAAGTTAGGTTGTCTATATTGATCCGATCAAGGAAGATACCTCCCCAGTATATAAAAGTGTCAGCCGGTGCATAGCTCGCGTACAAGCGATATAGAGTAAATTCCTGTCATATTCGGTGCTGTATTTATCGCTGTTTACATAGGGGATTATCACTTCGTCAAACTCCAGTCCTTTTGACATTTGGATTGATGTGATGGATATGCCGTCCGCAAAGCGGGTGCTGTCCGGTGAAATCAACTGAACATCATTGTCCGCTGATAAAAAATCGTAAAGCCGTTTTGCGTCCTCGTTGGTTTTCATAATAATCCCAAGTGATGAATAGGCTTTTTTCGCAAAAGCGTCAATGCAATTTTTTATGTACGCCAATTCATCTTGGTGGTCGCGGCAACCTATAATCGCGGGAGGTTCGCCGTGACGCTCGATAGCCTCTATTGTTCCCGCGCTCTTAACTTGCTTCGCAAATGAAATAATCTCATAGGTCGAGCGGTAGCTTTTTGATAACTCAGCATACTCGGCCTCGCTGTATAGCTTTTTCAAATCCTCCAATGTGTGTAGGTGGTTTGGGTTAAGGAATTGCCCGAAATCCCCTAAAATCGTCTTTTGGCATTTGAACAGTAAATTAAGTGCCGCATACTGTATGGGCGTATAGTCCTGCATTTCATCAATAACCAAATGCCTAATGATACCGCTTTCGTACAGCCCTTCAAGTGCCGCATGGACATAGAGGAAAGGGTATACATCGGCCCATTCCAAAATCTTCTTTGCCGGCATTACAAACATTTGCGGGATGCCGTTTCGTTTGTAAAATTCCTTGTAAAGCGTCAATGTATCTTTGACTTTCAGCATTTGTTTTAGGGCCTTCAGAATGGTCCTGCTTTTGGGTATATCATCTTCTATGAAGTTATCTGTATCAAAGCGGTCATAAATATCATCCGCGATCATTTGTAAACGGCGTTTTATGGGATATTTGCTATAAGCCTGAAACCGTGAGCTTATACTGTCTGCCGTTTCCATAAAGCGCCCGTAAGAATAATCCATAGGCCCAAAGGCAATATCGGGTATCTGTTCGATAAACTTCTCCAACAGCCCCACAAAATCCAATGTGGACTTAAAACGTACCCGTTCTGCCCACCCCGCGTCATTTACTCCTAATGGGTCTTTATCCGCTTCAAAGCCGATCATACCCTCTAACTGCACTTTGGCAATATCCGCAAGACTCACCTCATAAATAGGTTCTTCGCCAAGCTCCGGCAAAACATTGGAAATGTAATCCCCGAAAACCTTATTGGGCGATAATATCGTCACATTTTTTGCCGATAACCTGTCTTTGGACCGATACAGCAAAAAGGCAATGCGATGTAAGGCGATTGAAGTTTTTCCCGAACCTGCCACGCCCTGAATAATAAGCGTACCCGCCTTTTCATTCCGAATGATTTGATTTTGCTCTTTTTGAATTGTTGCCAGGATGGACTTCATCTTTTCGTCTGATGTATGACTCAATTCCTGTTGTAGAATATTGTCCTGTATGTTGACGGAGCTTTCGAGCGCATACTCCATAACGCCGTTTTTAATTTTGAACTGTCTTTTGCGGGTCAGCTCTCCGGCGATTTTGCCCATCGGCGCAATATAAGCGGCGGGTCCAACCGCATGGTCATAAAACATACTGGCAACAGGTGAGCGCCAGTCCGAAATCAGCAGTTCGTTGTCATGGTTAAATGCAAACCGTCCGATATAAAAAACTTCCGCTTCGCTGTCGGTGTCGTGACGAAAATCTATCCGCGCAAAGTAGGGCGAGTCTTTTAATTTTGCTATCTTGTCCCGAACTTCAACCGCGAAAGCTCCCGAACTGTCAATTTGCTTTAACCCCAATTCATTCTGGAACATCTCATGCGGGTCAATCTCTCCGCGGTGATCCACCATATACCGCTTCATATCCATGTAGTCTTTGTCTATCCGCTCGACATTCGCCTCCGCGTCTGCCAGCGCATTGTCAAGATCGCCGTTGATTTTTTCAAGATGGGCTATTTCATCTGGAAACTGGATTGTATTCGATAAAACAAAGCGTTGCGTGGGATACCCGAACTCCACCAGCAATTCTGCTTCCGCAAAGCCTAACTCCATAATTTGCTGGCGTTGTCCTGTGTCAGCCTTATCACCGTCGCGGTAGGTGGTAATGCTAATCTCTTTCCCCCGTAATAATTCTCCCATCACCTTATCAAGAAACGCTCTCGGTATTCCTCTTTGCCGGTAAAGTGGGTGTGTTCCCATAAAATCAATACTACCGGTTTTATAGGAAAAGAGCATAATACCTATCGCAACATTCCCGTCTTTCGAAATCAATGCCTGTTTAGTCTTGATACGTTGTTTTAACACTCCGATATGCTCCTCTTCGTGAAGATGGGGAAAGCCGTCGATCACAAGCCGTACCAAGCCCATCCAGCAAGGTATATCATCTTCTGCCGCAAAGGTAATGTCCCACTCGCCGCCTGTTTTTTTATCCAGCATTTGAAAGCTCCCCTCAAACTCATATTTTAACTGCAAAGGGTAAAACCGTTCGTTCTCCCTGTATTGGTGTGGGGACAGCTTATACATAGACTTGAAAATACTGTGAAACGCCCGTTGGCTTTCATAGCCCGATAAAAGCGCAATATCCAAGATGGATTTATCGGAAAACACCAATAGCTTTGCCGCTTCGGTTAGCTGCCGCCGCCTTTGATAGTCATGCAAAGTCATTCCAAGCGTCTTTGAAAATATGCGGTGCAAATGATATTTGGAATAGTGTACCGCTTCGGCAACCATGTCTAAATCAATCTTTTCTGTGAGATTGGCTTCGATATAGTCTATCGCCATTAATATTTTTTCAATGTACTTCATAACCGCATTTCTCTCCTCTCGCTTTATAGTATAACGGATAAAATCTGCCGCGTTTTCATTTTTCTTGCTCTTTTTTCTGGCGCGACTAAAATCCGCATAAAATAGTGTTTTTTACAACCGATTGTATTGCTTTAAGTGTAATTTCGACTATTTTAAGTGCACCGTGGTTTCTTTCCCAAAATCGTGTTAGAATCGCTTTAACAACAAAAACCACATAATCGATAATAGTAAAACTGCTGAAAAGCAGCGACACAAAGCCAAAGGGTCTACGTTCGAAAGAATATGACAGCCGGTTACCGTATTATCTGGAAGAAGGGCGTGCATTTTGCACCTCCTGCTCTCAAGGAATACATAGAACCGTCTGCAGACTCTGGCAGATGGTTTTTTTGTTCTTGTATCCGGGAAAGGAGGCTGAGTCCATGAAACGTTCGTTACCCCAATATTTTATCCTTATCTTAGGCGTGCTACTCATCACAGGAATGCTTCTGGCTGTAGGATTCCTGGGCATTCAGAAAGGTTGGTTTAGCTCCAGAGAAGTTGTGAGCGCCAGCACCTCTGCCCCGGATATCGATCCGGGATCAGACAAATGGAATGGCAGCACTTCGCAGGCATCTGCAGAAGACTCCGATGCTGCCACCATTACGATCCCCGGATACCCCTCTCTTTACATACCGGCCGGGAAGACAGATGTGGCCGTAGCCTTTGTAAATCCGGAAGAGAATCCCTGCTATTTCCAGTACGACCTGGTACTGCAGGAGACCGGCGAGGTACTTTACTCCTCAAAGCTGATTCCTCCGGGAGAGGCCATTACCAGGGCGACCCTGAGCCGGGCGCTGCAAAGCGGCGAATATTCCGCCGTATTACAAATATCAACCTCCAGTCTGGGGACATTGGAAGCATTAAATGGAGCCAATGTACTCACGATGCTGGAAGTGAAGTAAGGAGGGGAGTCGAAAAATAGTATCGATAAAAAAAATGTATTTTACCAATTGTATGGAGCGCAGTGAATTAGCCGGCCTGAAACAGGCGGCGGGTACAAAAAATCTCACGGGGAATCATCAACTCCCCAAATTCTAACAAAAAATATACTACTACTAATATGGAGGTAACAAAATGAAGATTAGAAAACTTATGGCAATTGCTATGGCAAGCGTTATGGTAATGGGATTTAGTGGAACGGTGTTTGCAGCGGAAGTGACTGCGCCGGGAACAGCGGATACTACAGTAACATTGACAAATGAACCTACCTATTCGATTACGATCCCGAGTACGATTACTGGAGCTGATTTGCAGAATCCGGGAAGTGGGCTGGAAGTGAACGCAACCTATGACCTGGCCCCTGGTACTAGTTTAATTATTTCCCTTGCTAATAGCGTATTGATGAAAAGAACAGGAGACGGCGACTCTGCCACTCTTACCCTCAAGTCTGCAGGTGCAGACGATTTCGTAGCAGACGCTAATGATTTAACCTGGACAATTACCGGTTACGGCGTAGCGAAGTCTGCATTCATTTACACAACTACTGCCATGCCTACCAAAGCCGGTACCTATACGGGAACCATTACCTTTACCATCGCCTACGAAGAGGCAGAAACGGCTTCTTAACCAATACCTTTTCCTTTCCGCCCATCCCGAAGGACCCGGCCATTTTGCCGGGTCCTTCCCTTACTCCTCTTCTCAATTCTCTTACTCGTCTGCCGGCTCATTCGTCAAATGCAGCCGCTCCAATACATAGAATGCCAGACTTAACAGCATCCCCACGATACAGGCCAGTACCATCCCACTAAGCTTTACATTGCCGAGGTTAATGCTGATCCCCGACAGGCCGGTGACAAAAATTACCGAGGTCAGAATCAGATTCTGGGATTTACCGTAATCTACCCTGGAATCCACCAGCACCCGAATACCCGAGGCGCCGATCATACCATAGAGCAGGAAGGAAATTCCTCCGATAACCGGGCCGGGAATCGTACTGATTAGTGTGGAAAGCTTGCCCACAAAAGAACAGATAATAGATAGAATTGCCGCACCGGCAATCACATAGACACTGTATACCTTCGTTACCGCCATTACACCGATATTCTCACCATAGGTAGTGGTCGGTACGGAGCCGATCAAACCGGAGAGCATCGTAGAGAAGTTATCCGCAAACAGGGAACGGTGCAGACCCGGATCCTTCAGCAGGTCCCGGCCCACGATCTTACTGGTTACCACCTGGTGGCCGATATGCTCGGAAGCAATGACCAGCAATACCGGCAGAATAATTACAATGGCTTCTATATCGAACTTTGGTGTACTGAAATTCGGAAGCTTTAAGAACGGCGCTGCTGCCACCTCACTGAAATCCACAATCCCACAGCACAGTGCCGCCACATACCCGGAAATCACGGCAATCAGAATCGGAATCACGGCAAGAAATTTACGGAAGACCACCGATCCAAATACGGCTACGCCCAGTGTTACCAGAAATACGGTCAGATGATTGGTATCGATTGTCTCTGCCAGCAGACCTGCATTTTCGGCGGCTGTCCCTGCCAGCTCCAGTCCGATCAACGCTACAACCGGCCCCATTGCTGCCGGAGGCAATACCACGTTAATCCAGTCAGAACCGCATTTGTAGATAATCAGTGCCAGAATACATCCGCAGAAACCGACAACCACGAACCCTCCCAGCGCGTATTCGTACCCCATATTACTAATCACGATACCCGCCGGCGCCAGGAACGCAAAGCTGGAGCCCAGATAGGCCGGTGCCTTTCCCTTCGTGATCAGAATAAACAGCAGCGTTCCCACTCCATTCATAAAGAGTACAACGGCCGGATTGATGCCAAAAAGAAAAGGTACCAGGACCGACGCGCCAAACATTGCAAACATGTGCTGAATGCTTAGCGGAATCAGTTGTCCAATCGGTACCTTTTCATCCACCTGAATAATTTTTCTGCTTTCCATTATTCTCCTCCTCATTCGTTTTTCTCACATTTATACGATTATAGCACACTCATGAGAAATGAGGAAGAGCTTTTTATCATTTCTGCTCTAAGGTCGTCCAGCAGGCATTCGGTACCGCAGACTTGGAAGGATACAAGGAAAATCCCGCCTTTCCCTCCAGAAAATCGGCCAGAAATGCCAACGCCTCCGTATTCCGGTCCAGCGACAATGCCTCCGCCAATTCCTCCTGCCATGGAGCCGTCTCACCCTGATCCGCGCACCGGCGCCAATCGGGGTAAAATATCGCCATCGAGAGAAACTCCCGCAGATTGGCTGTCAATCTCCATGCCTGCCCATGACGGTCTACCATTCCTACCGGATAGTAATCCTCTTCCAAATCTCCGATCCCTCCGATCGTTCCAAAACAATTTCCCTTGGAATCCAGCGCAAATACGGCAAATACCGGCACCGGATAGAAGGGGAATTCCTCCGGTTTTTGATCCTTACAAAAGTATAGATCGCAATGTTCTTCGAAGAGCTGATAAACGCGTGCTTCTTCGCTTCCCCGCCGGCATACCGCTACTCCGGCATACTGATAAGGAACGATTTCCCCATCGACCATATGATACACCTGCTTGCACCCTTCTGTCTCCGCATCAATCAGAACTTGGGTTTCCATTTTTTCTTCCCTTTCGAATTTGTTAATGATTTTTGTTCGGTTGTTTTTCCAGATAATGTCTGACTGCCCAGGCCTGGAGCTTTAAATAGAGGCATTTCTCCGCAATTTCACAGGGAATCCATTCCAGAGTATGGTCCTCTTCTACCGGCTCTTGGATTTTGTCCGCAAGCTCGCCGGTATAATAGTGCTGGATTGGATGAAAATACCCGTATTTTTCGTAATAGCCATACGCATCGGCAGAACCCAGATAGGACCCCAGCTTGATGGAACAGCCGGTCTCCTCGAGGCATTCCCGCCGGACACATTCTTCATGGCTTTCGCCGGGGAATTGACCGCCGCCGATCAGGAAATAGCCTTTGGCGGTTCTAACCACTGCCAGCTTTCCGTCTTTTACTGCGACCAGGTATGTCCCCTTGCGGTCATAATAAGATACTGCTTTGAGCCTGGTGCCGAATGTCCTTTCCATCTCTTTTCCTCATCCTCCGCCTCATGCGCCGTCCGATAACAATGCCCTTTGATTTTCCTCACAGGAGGGCGGCTGCCGGATACTTGTTAGAAAATAAACGATTTAAAAAGCAGCCCAATTCACCGGTTATCGGATCGTGGCTGCTGTTATCGTTAGATTTTCGAATCGAAGCTCCATGTCTGCTCTCCTCCTGATTTGAGTGTAACATAAGTGGATGGGGAATGCCAGTGAAAGGAGAGAGATTCTTGTTTTCCTGCTTTTACGAAGTTTTCTGAAAGGAGGACTAAACTTTTTAACTTCTTGCGGAGGGATTGTTATTTTTAGAAGGAACAGGGAAACGTACCTTTTGATAGGCTATTCTCTCGCCGCCGTTTTGCACATGGACGATTCCCCGGCGGCTAAATCCGTTCTTTTCCAGCAGTTTTTGCATGGGAAGGTTATCCCCGTGGGTGTCAATCCGCAGGTCACCGCATTGGCGGAAGGCCCAATCCAGGCAGAAGGAAGCGGTGCCCTTCTGCTCTCCGGAAGAGGCGACACGGTGGACGACACCGTAGGCGCCGGCGCCGCCTGGCAGCCACGCTCCGTCTTCGATCTGGTCGTAATCGGTTTCATGGCCTGCAAAATAGACGAAAGTACAAAGAATCTCATCCTGCTCCCGGCATACATAGCTGATCCCCCTGGCAATGTCCTGACGTACCAGCTCCTCCGGAGGATAGGTATTCTTCCACTGTTCGGGATTGCCATTTTGCTGCATGAAGCAGCGGGCATTTTTATAGAGTTGTAGAATTGCAGGAAGGTCTTCTGGTTTTGTTTGTTCTATTTGCATTGGCCCGCTCCTTGTATAAACACTCTCGGAAGTGTAACACCTGTATTGTAAACCAACACACACCTACGCGTCAATCCATTTTTATCCTTGACAACTGTACGGACCCTTGTTATACTGAATGCAAATTCTATATGCAAATGCAATGACGGGGAGGAGTACATACCCGCGGACGTCCCAGAGAGAAGATGGTTGGTGCGAATCTTCACGGAAGCCGTATGGAAGTAGCCCCTGAGCAGCGGATCGAACGAGATTATTCTCCAGTAGACTCCGACGTGCCTTTCCCACGTTACCAGGAAAACGGTATCGATTCTGTCCGTACCGATATAGATACTTATGTCGGCCGGTTTTGATTCTGTACCGGCAGAGTGCAGAGAGTTTTTTCTGAAATTAGGTGGTACCACGGATGTCCCATTCGCCCTAAGCTAATTCATAGCTTAGGGCTTTTTTATTTCAATCGGAGTCAGTGATTAAAGGAGGACGTTTTATGAAGCAAATCACAGGAGCACAGCTTTTTGTAAAAGCGTTGAAGGAAGAAGGGGTGGATCTGCTCTTTGCCTACCCGGGGGGGCAGTCCATCGACTTGTTTGACGCCCTGTATGGGCAAGCGGAAATTGAAGTCATTCTGCCCCGCCATGAGCAGGCACTGGTCCATGCCGCAGACGGCTATGCCCGTTCTACGGGGCGGGTGGGCGTTTGTCTGGTTACCAGCGGCCCCGGCGCGACCAATCTGGTGACGGGCATTGCCACTGCCAACTATGACAGCGTACCCCTGGTCTGCTTTACCGGCCAGGTACCCACCCACCTGATCGGCAACGATGCCTTTCAGGAGGTGGACATTGTCGGCATTACCCGCAGCATCTGCAAGCATTCTATTACCGTCCGGGACCGGAAGGATCTGGGGCGGATTATAAAAGAAGCCTTCTTCATCGCCCGGACCGGTAAACCGGGTCCGGTACTGGTAGACATTCCGAAAGACGTGCAGGCAGCGCTGGGAAGTGACGAATATCCGGCAGAGGTTAATATGCGCAGCTATAAGCCCAGCAACGGCGTCCATGCCGGACAGCTGAAGAAGGCCTGGGAGCTGCTGAAGAAGAGTAAGCAGCCGGTCTTTCTGCTGGGTGGAGGGGTGAACATTGCCCGAAGCAATAAGGAAATGACGCTGCTGGCAGAGCGTACCGGCATTCCGGTGATCACCACGATTATGGGAAAGGGGGCTGTGCCTACCGATCATCCGCTCTATGTGGGAAACATTGGTATCCACGGCAGTTATGCTTCCAATACGGCCATTCGTAACTGTGACGTACTCTTCTCCATCGGCACTCGGTTCAATGACCGGATCACTGGGAAGATCAGCGAATTCGCTAAGGATGCTACCATTATCCATATTGATATTGACACTGCTTCTATTTCCCGGAATATCGTAGTAGATGTTCCCATCGTAGCAGACGCTAAGACGGCCATTGAGAAACTGTTGGAGCTGGCAGAGCCACTGGCAATCTCCGACTGGGTATCGGAGATCCAAGGCTGGAAGCGGGATTACCCAATCCATATGAACAACACGAAAGGATTGACTCCGGAGAAGATCATCCGTAAGATTAACGAGCTGTTCCCCTCTTCTATCGTGGTAACGGACGTCGGGCAGAACCAGTTGTGGACTACCCAATATCTGGAGCTGGATGAACACCGCCAATTACTGACCTCCGGCGGTCTGGGCACTATGGGTTACGGCTTTCCCGGAGCCATGGGCGCCAAATTTGGCAATCCGGATAAAGACGTGATCTGCATTTCCGGCGACGGCGGGATGCAGATGAATATCCAGGAAATGGCCACTGCCGTGGTGCATGAAATGCCGCTGATCCTGTGCGTGCTGAACAACGGCTATCTGGGTAATGTGCGCCAGTGGCAGGAAATGTTCTATGAGAAGCACTACTCCAGCACCTGCCTGCGTTTCCGCAAGCGCTGCAAGAGTGCCTGCTCGAATCCAAATGCAGAATGTCCGAAATATACGCCGGACTTCGTGAAGCTGGCGGAGAGCTACGAAGCGGCAGGCATCCGCGTGGAGCGCGAAGAGGACATGGAAGAAGCCTTCCGTAAGGCAAAGGAGAATCAGACCGGCCCGACCTTGATTGAATTCATCATCGAACGGGAAGCGAACGTATTGCCTTTTGCGCCGCCCGGAAAACCACTGGAAGAAATGATATTGGATTGTTAGGAGGAGATAGAAAATGGAAAAAAGATGGATCTCTCTGTATGTGGAAAATGAAGTGGGCGTTCTGGCTAAAATTTCCGGCCTGTTTTCTGCGAAGAGTTATAATTTATTAAGTTTGACCGTCGGGGAAACGGAGGACGAAACGGTCTCCCGTATGACCATTGGCCTACTCAGTGACGATAGTACTTTTGAACAGATTAAGAAGCAATTGATTCGAAGTGTCTCCGTCATTAAGGTCATTGATTTAACGGATGTGCCGGTACACCGGAAGGAGCTGCTTTTTATACGGATTAATAAGTGCCAGGGGGATGAAATTGAAGAAATCTTCCGCATTGCGAAAGTCTTCGGGGTTACTGTCTGCGATTATGGCAAGGGCAGCGTGATTCTGGAATGCCTGCAGACCGAAGGAAAAAATCATGAGCTAACCGAACTCCTCCGGGAGAGCTTCGGCAGACGCATACAATTCGTACGAGGCGGCAGTGTCGCGATTGAAGCAATCTTTCGGGAAGAGGGGTAAAGGGACTTTTTAATGTCAAGGAGCTGCAGAAAATCCTCTCCGCAGCTCCTGAACGTTTTATTGCTCTTTTTTATGCTTCTTCACACACTCGGACAAGAGGTATTCTACCTGCCCGTTGATGGAGCGGAAGTCTTTCTCCGCCCAGGCAGCAATATCATCCCAGAGACTGGGTGCCAGGCGAAGCAGCATTTGCTTTTTGCCTTTTTCTTTGTCTTTAATGGCTTTTTCCTTTTGCTTGATCTCCTGCTCCAGGGCCTTCAGGGATTCCAGCCGTTCCTGCAGCTTATGCTCTTTTTCTTCGAATACTTCCACGCTGCTCACCTCCTTTGACGCAGATTGCATACGTCAAATTTAGTAGATGCTGCCGCTGTTGACAATGGGCTGCGCATCCTTATTACCGCAAAGGACTACCAGCAGATTGCTGACCATAGCCGCCTTTCTCTCCTCATCCAGTAGTACGACGCCCTCCTCGTTCAGCTGGTCGAGCGCCATTTTCACCATACTGACCGCGCCTTCCACGATCTTCTGCCGTGCGGCGATGATTGCCGTGGCCTGCTGTCTCTGCAGCATGACGGCAGCGATTTCTTCTGCATAGGACAGGTGCGTAATCCGTACGTCCTGAATCGACAAACCAGCTTCTTCCACACGGTTCTGCAGCTCGGCCTTCATGCTCTGCGCAATCTCCTGGCTGCTGCCCCGCAGAGTCTTCTCATCGGAATCTTCCTCGACGGAATCGTAAGGGTACAGCCTGGCTATGTTACGGATGGTGGAATCACACTGGGTAGACAGGAACTGCATGTAATTTTCTACGTTAAACACTGCCTTAGTGGGGTCTTCCACATTCCAGATAACAATGGCTCCGATGATAATCGGATTACCCAGCACATCGTTGACCTTCTGGCGCTCATTGTTCAGCGTCAGCGTCTTCGTGGAGATCTTCTTACCGATCGTACTGACCACGATCTTACCACTTGCGATCTTCTCTGCATTCTCCTCAAGCTTCCGGATGGCTGCCGGGTTAATGGAAGCGCAGAAAGGATTGGTATAGTAGAAGCCCGCCTTCTTAATGGTACCGTAGTAATTACCAAACAACGTCAGCACCAGGGCTTCATTGGGGTTTACCACATGCAGACCGAACAGGCAAATGAAAAACACGATCAGTCCGACGATACTCAGCACCAGCAGTATGGTGCCAAGCAGATAAGATTCATCCGCCAAACGGATGCCGCCCAGCACAATCCCTGCGATAGCGATCAGCATTCCTGTCAGCAGCAGAAGCAGCATGATGCCGCCCTTAGCAGACCGCACTTCCTTCTCTAAAATCACCGGCTTTTGATTGAATTCTTCCATTTCAAATCCTCCTTTGCGTATGTGCAATCTTTATGATATTATTTTGATATCACTATCATAGCACTCCGAAAAATATTTGTCAAGGGAAATTTTTGCGCACCTGCTGTCCTCGCAGGAAGACTCCTTTGACCTGATCCAGAGCCGTTATGTCTCTGGATACATCTCCCTCAACGATCAGCAGGTCTGCTTCCAGCCCCTTTTTCAGCAGTCCGGTGACTTCCTCCAGTCCCAGTACCCTGGCCGGATTGACCGTCGCGGTACGAATGGCCTCCAGTGGTGTAACGCCATAATCCGTCATCAGCCGCAGCTCCCGATTAATCGGAAAAGGCGGGGCGTTGTACAGTACCATATCACTGCCGGCGCAGACGGTTACTCCGGTATCATAGAGTTTTTTAAAATTGTTCTTATAAGCATAATATGCCGACTCAAAAAAAGCAAAATCGCGGATCGCTTTTGCCGCAATCCGATCCGAGGGATCCGCTGCCCCTTTCATCTGCTCCCTGCAGAATTCATAGAAGACCGTGTAAGCTGTGATCGTCGGAATCCAAGCGATTCCTTTCTCCGCCATCTGTTCGGCCTGCTCCACCGTCAAAAAAGTACCATGCTCAATCGTATCAAAACCTGCATCAATACACATCTGGATCGAAGGCTGGATTCCTGCATGGACAGCCGTCTTAATTCCCCTGCGGTGGCATTCGTCGACTGCCATATTCAGTTCCTCCTGGCGATACTCCGGAAATTCCTCCCGGTTACTCGTCAAGATCTTAATCCAGTCGGCGCCATTTTTCCGCTGGCGGCGAATAGCCTTCCGAATTTCCTCCACGCCATCGGCCTCTTCTACACCGTCGTCATGGCCGTGGCCACCGGTCATGCAGATTCCCGCATCCGTATGAATCATCCGCGGCACCTGTACAAATCCCTTCTCCCCGGCTAATCGCAGCTGCCGGCAGAGACCAGGAGGGGAAGAAAGATCCCGCACGGTAGTAATCCCTAAACGCAACGCTAAACCAGCCTGCCGCTGTCCATAATACGCCACCATATAAGAATCATACTGGTAAGCATCCGGCTGGCTGTAATAATAACCCAAGTGAACGTGCATATCAATCAGTCCCGGCAGGATCGTCGCCTGACCGTAATCCACGATCTCCTCACCAGGATGTCTGGACAGGACTTCCGCCTGCTCCCCGACATCCTCCAGAATCCCTCCGGCATTTACGCAGACCGCCCCCGGAGAAATCACGGTAGCGCCATCGCCTATTACTAAATACTTCGCAGTATAAATCACAAAAATCAGCCTCCTTCCGATACAGAACCCATTACCTGTATCATAAGTCGAAGAAGCCTGATTTGCAATGAAAATTTTACCTACATTTTACCCACGAGGAAGGGGTTCCTCATCCGGAGGACAGAATCCCCTAAGAATCCTCCTCTTCTCCGATGAAATGGAACCACTTCCAGTAATTATACATGGAATTTTTATCTCCTTCATGTTACAGTTTGTAAGTATCATTCAGTCTCCGTTTCTATATAAAGGATGGATTCCAATGAAAATAAAAAAAAGCTACCAGAATCTGGTGCTGCTGGCATGCTGTATTTTACTGATTACAGCCGGTGTATTAGCCTATACCAGCCAAACAGACGCCGGCATGACTTATAATGCATTTTTGAATGCCGTATCCAGCGGCCAGGTGAGCGAGGTAACGGTGCAGGGCAGCACAGGGGCTCTGGGGGTCACCCTCACTACCGGTGAGACTTTCCAGATGCTGAACCCGGAATCCCAGGAATTCCTTAACTATCTGGTGGGATACGACGTCCCGGTGTTCTATCAGGACACCGGCAGCGGATCTCCCATAGCACAATTCCTCGTCTGCCTGGCAGCTGCCGGCGGAGTTCTATATTACCGCTTCCGGAAGCCGGCCGATCCCCTGATCCAGGATGCCGCCTCAGACCGAAGCAGCACTTCTTCCCTTACCCTCGCGGATGTGGCCGGAAATGCAGAGGCCAAAGCAATGGTGCAGGATATTATCCGGTTTATTCAAAATCCTGAGAAGTACACGGAAATCGGCGCAAAAATGCCCCACGGCATTCTGTTCTACGGACCTCCCGGCACCGGCAAAACGCTGATGGCGAAAGCCATTGCCGGAGAAGCCGGCGTCCCCTTCTACCCGATGAGCGGCTCCGACTTTATACAGATGTATGTAGGCGTAGGGGCCAGCCGGATCCGCAGCCTCTTTAAAACCGCAAAAAAAGCGGAAAAAGCCGTCATCTTTATCGACGAAATCGATGCCATCGGCAAACGCCGCGGACGGCAGACCGACAGCGGCAATGATGAACGGGATCAGACCTTGAATGCACTCCTGACTGAAATGTCCGGTTTTAACGAGCGGGACGGCATCGTGGTGATTGCCGCTACAAACCGCCTGGACATTCTGGACGAAGCCTTAACCCGGCCAGGGCGTTTTGACCGCCTGGTAGAGATCGGCTTACCGGATGTGAACGCCCGTCTGAGCATTCTGTCCTTATATGCCCACTCCCGCCGCCTGGATGCCGGTGTGGATTTGCATGAGCTGGCCCGCTCCACGGTCTCCTTTAGCGGTTCCATGCTGGAAAACCTGCTGAATGAGGCAGCGATCCTAGCAGCGAACAACGGTCTGGCCTCCATTGGACAGACGCAGATTGACAAGGCTTTTCATATGGTGATTGCCGGTGCGGAGAAATCGGACACCAGCTACATAACCCAGAAAGACCGGAATATTACGGCTTATCATGAAGCAGGACATGCCCTGGCGACTCATCTGCTTTTACCGGATTCTTATATTTCACGTGTGACGATTATTCCCAGCGTTCAGGGGGCCGGCGGTTATTCCCTGAGTATCCCCAGAGATTCCCTGTATATGGCGAAGCAGCAAATGCTGGCCCATCTGCAAGTCCTGCTGGCCGGACGCGCCAGCGAAGAACTGGTCTTTGGACCTGGTGAAATTACCACCGGCGCGAGCAACGATATTGAAAAAGCTTCCGCTTTAATGGTCGATTATATCAATAAATACGGAATGGATGATGAGTTCGGCCTGTTTAACTGCAATGTATTGGATGCTGCCGGTTCTGCTTCCCTGCCGGATCTCTGCCGGAAACGTTTAAAGGAAGAATATGCCAATACAAAAATGCTGCTGGAAGAAAATCAGAATACTCTGTGCCAGATTGCCTGTGCATTGTTAGAGAAAGAAACCTTACGGGGAGAGGATATCCAGGTTCTTTGTGCCTGACATATCAAAAACCCGGAGCGAATTAACGCTCCGGGCCTTTTTTCTTTCGAAAACAGATTGCTTTTCATAACTATCCCATAAATAGCTGAGACCAGTAACACGTACCGTCCGAACCCTGATAGAAACCGCATCCAATCTTAGTATAGTTCGCGCCTAAAATGTTCGCCCGGTGGCCTGAACTGTTCATCCAGCCGGTGACTACTTCCTGAGGAGTTTTCTGTCCCCAGGCGATGTTCTCACCTGCCGTAGAGTAGGAGGCTCCCTGCTCCTTTAGAGCCGTACTAAAGCTGCTGCCGTTTGGTCTGGTATGGGAAAAACTCGTCATTATCTCCTTTGCCCGCACTGCAGCGGCGGCTTCTGCCTTTGTATCCACTGTCAGCGCCCCTAAACCGGCCTTCGCCCGTTCCTCGTTCACCAGCGTCACTACCTGGCTGACATAGCTGCTGTTAGAAGAACCTGCTGCTGTTGTCCCTTGCTGTGTCGTCGGTGCCGCTGTCGTGGCCGGCTGCGTCGTCTGAGCTGCCGTCGTCGACTGGGCTGCTGCCTTTGTTGTCGACGGCTGTGTTGGTGCTGCCGTAGCCGCCGGCTGCGTCGGTGCTGCTGTCGTGGCCGGCTGCTTCGGTGCCGCTGTCGTGGCCGGCTGCTTCGGTGCCGCTGTCGTGGCCGGCTGCTTCGGTGCTGCCGC